>WLWD01001147.1_pt1 | contig 46666 bp, 28 predicted proteins | sample 6712731 | NCBI WGS metagenome assembly WLWD01 (sample SAMN12718690, study PRJNA576275) | sponge metagenome | isolation source: marine sponge | host: Mycale hentscheli | place: New Zealand: South Island, Marlborough, Capsize Point | collected 2014-11-01 | reverse complement strand
ATAAGGTATGTGCTTGTTGTTCTTTAATGCGAAGTAATTTTATGCTTTTTATAACTGTAGGAAGGGAGACAAAATGATACCAAAGTGGATGGGTCCGTATGAAATAGTCACTTTAAAAGATAAACTTGCTCAACTACGAAACCTGAAAAAAAATTCCATTATGGCAAGCCTTATTAATGTTGATAGACTCAAATTGTACAAAGAAGCTTCAACTCCAGCCAATAAAAGAATGTGCGATAATGATTACAATCCAGTATGTCAGGTAAATGGTGCTCTACCACAAGAAGAAAATAAACCACTTTGCAAAGTTTCCTTTGATGATGAGATTAAAAAAACTGGAAAAATTAAGATGGAAAAAACTGAAAAAATTAAGATGGAAGTAAATTCCCAGGAATCACTTCATATACAGAAGGAGTTGAAAGTCTATAAGGGTCAAAGGTCATGTACAAAGAAATCTGCCAGAATTGTGGTAAATTACATATGGCAAATTATAAAGAATTTTGGTAGAACTAATAAAGAAGGTTTTGCTTTTTAGCTATGTATATATTTTTTTAGAAAAAAGCCAGCAGCCGATGAAATTTAGAGTTGATCATTATTTATGTTCATGTACATGTTGAAACAATAAATTTGGTTACTTTGCTTTTATAGCTCATAATGTAATTATTGTTATGACTTTGCTATGCTTTGATTGATTGATTTTTTTTGTATGATATTATGTTTGCAGGGTTCAAGGTACACAGCAGCAATGAGGCAAACACTGAAATCTGGAGATTGGCTAAATGATGAACATATTCATTTTGCACAAGAGCTACTTCGAAGAGATTATCCTGACATTGCTGGCTTCCAATCTACTCTTCTTTCACAAGTTGATCGATTTACTCCGATTGAATGTAGGTGTGAATTGCTTCAAATTCATCATATCAATGCTAATCACTGGATGGTATCAACAACTATTGGGGGAGAAGTCACTATTGCAGACAGCAAGTGCTCGAGTGACTTTTCTTCTTGTCTTACTCACCAGCTAGCACAAGTCTATAGAAAATATATTGATAATCAAGTTGATGATGGACGAGAGACATATCTTCCAGTTCGCGTTTTACGAGTTCAGCAACAGTCAGGTGGAAGTGACTGCGGCTTGTTTGCTATAGCTTTTGCTGTTCACTTACTTCAAGGCAATAATATTGAAGAGATAGAATTCGATCAAAAGAAAATGCGTTCTCACTTGAATTATTGTTTTTGGAAAAAAAAATTGTTCGCCTTTCCTACTCTATCCAAGAAAAGATATCGAAAGACAACCCAATTACCATACTTTCACCTTGATATATACTGTTCCTGCAAGATGCCTGAAACATATGGGGACATGGTGGATTGTGTTGACTGTGAAGAATGGTATCACAAAAGATGTATTGAAGGAATTAATAATGACTTTTCTGGAAATTGGATATGTAAATATTGCATGGAAATCGGTGAATCCATGCGATGATCCACAATGAAAGTGCCTGTACCCGGCTTGAGGCGTGAACTGAAATTGTGAATGTGTTGAGACTGTGCGTAGGAAGCCTCAACTTAGCCGGCTATGGGCTCTTGTTGCGTGTCTTTGGGTACAGTACTATCAGTGGCCTTCTTGCCGTGTGTTGAAGGACCAGGATGCTCACTTGTCAGGCGCAGCCTAAGTATCCCGCGCAACCGCTGGCTGTGTAGCTTGCAGTCTTGCGAGACTAGGTGTTAAAAGCGCACACTATCCAAGGATTTTCTCGTTTCCTGGGACAGACAGAGGTGAACAACCATTTTATTAAAGTTAACATGCAGCTTATATAACATCTTGAATGGTGACATGTAGTGTGGGTTATAGACATGAATATGATTAAGTATAGTTCCTTATATGGACATGTGAGTGAGGTGTTGATAGAATGGGTGACATTAGAAGTAAAGTGAGAGGCTTGTACATGCAGATAAAGTAAACATTAGAAATAAGTGAATATATACTTGTACATAGCGTAAGATAGGATGAAAGTGAAAGTGGGCGTGTTTCTTTAGTGTTCCTTGTCTGGGTGGTCCCAGACAGACTCCCGGGCCTGCGGAAGAGATGAGTCGTCTGGGATGAATGGAATCAACATAGCAGTAGCTCGTGTGTAGTACTTCCCTCGGCACTTGATTTTGACGGCTCTGACTTGATTGTCGTCGCCGGGGTAAGTTTCTGTGATGATGGCGATTGGCCAGTGTCTTCCTTTAAGTACCTCGTCCTTCACAAAGACAAGGTCGCCTTTCTTCAGTTGCTTCTTGGAGGAGAGCCATTTCGTGCGTTGAGAGAGAGTCGTGAGGTAGCTGGTCAGCCATTGCTGCCAGATGTCTTGGCGGAGTCTAGCCACTAGTCTCCACCTCCTGAGTGAGTTGAGTTTGCCAGCTGGTGCTTCCGAAGTGGGTGGCGCCTTGAGTGGTCTGCCAATGATGAAGTGGCCGGCGGTGAGGTAAAGACCTTGCTGTGTGTCGTCTTCATTGAGTTGAGCGATTGGTCTGGAGTTGAGAATTGCTTCAGACTCGGTGAGCAATGTGTAGAGTTCCTCATAGCGAAGTGGGTGAGGCTCCAGATTCTTCCTTAATAGTAACTTCATCGCTTTCACTGCAGCCTCCCAGAGCCCACCGAAGTGTGGAGCTCTGGGTGGAATGTGGTGCCACCTGATTGAGTTCTCCTGAGCGAAGATTGATATGGTCTGTCTTGTCTCCTGTGATTCGAGTAGTTTCTTCAACTCTCGAATCTCCTCCCGGGCCCCCACGAAATTGGTGCCGTTATCCGAATAGATATCCGAAGGGCAGCCACGACGAGCAATGAACCTTGTGAGGGCAGCCCGGAAGTCGATGGTCGAGAGAGAAGTGCAAAGATCCAGATGGATGGCTTTTGTGGTCAGGCAGACGAAAACAACCGCGTAACATTTCAGGAGTACAGGCTTGCGGGTGTGTCCCTGGCGAATGGTGAAGGGCCCCGCGAAATCAACGCCCGTGATGGTGAAGGGTGGGGCAGGAGTAGTCCTTGTGGGTGGGAGTAGCCCCATCTGCTGAGCGAGTGGGCGAGCGTAGGCACGCTGACAGTCTGCGCACGAACGGCTGATCAACTTGAGTAAATTGAACAGACCTGCTATGATGAACTTTGAGGCGATAATAGAGTGAAGAGCTGAGATGCCGGGGTGTCGATGAGACGTGTGAAGCGTTCGGCAGAATAACTTGGTGAAGGTAGACTTAGAGTGAAGAGGAATCAGACGTATTGGCTGAGAGAGCTTTCGAGGGTTGCGGACTCTGCTCTGTGCAATGAGCAGGCCTTGATCTTGAATGATGATGAACTTAGAGAGAGAATGAGACTTTGGAAGAGCTTTGTGTGACTTGAGAGCGGAGAAAACTTCAGGGTAAGACTGCTGTTGAGCGAGTATGAAGAGTAGAACTTTGGCATTTTCGATTTCCATAGAAGTGAGTACGTTGGATGAAGTCTTGAGAGAGTCTTTCTTGGAATTGTGAGCGAATCGGTGAATCCATGCGATGATCCTTGTGAGAACGTAGAACGAAGAGAACCGGCTCCAGAGTGTAGTGAGAAACTTTGACTGAGAGGAATCCATGTCGAAGGAGACGGAGATGCTGAGAACTCTTGTCACTTCTTTGGGACGAGTGAGCTTTGTAACTGGCCATTTGTCTGGCGGCAGAGAGAGCCAGGAGGGACCACACCACCATAAGGGTGCGGCAATCAATTCTGTAGCAGTGACTCCTCTGCTGGCCAGATCTGCCGGGTTGTCCTGAGTCGGGACGTGTCTCCAAGTAGTGCTGGGTAGCAGATCCTGGACGTTCTGAACTCTGTTGGCGACGAATCGATCGGCGTGTTGAGAGGCAGGTTTAGACAGCCAGTGCAAGACTATGGCACTGTCAGTCCATGCGTGAAGTTGAGAGACTTGAAGGATGTTGCTTGTGTGGGCCAAGAGCTTAGCCAGGAGGTGTGCACCTAGTAGCTCTGCCCTCGGGATAGTGGTGTGCTTTACTGGGAGCACTCTGGCCTTAGCCACCACCAGAGCCGAAGAGATTGAGCCATCTTCCTGCACCGCGCGCAGGAAGACTGCTGCTCCATAAGCCATAGACGAGGCGTCGGAGAATCCGTGAAGTGAAACGAAGACTGGCTTTCCTGGTGAGGTGAGTCGACGAGGAATGGCGTGAGAGAGAATCTTGGGAATTTCCAAAGTCCAGGCGTTCCATTTGTCCTTGATGTCCGGGGGCACAGGCTTGTCCCAGGAGAGATTGAGTTTCCATGTTTGTTGGAGCAGAACTCTGGCTGGAATGATTGCAGGCGCGAATAGCCCTAAGATGTCAAACACTCCAGCCGAGATTGAGGCCATGAGACGTTTGGTGACTTTGCTTTCTTTGTGATGATCGATGGAAGGGACGGCGATGTGAAGAGAATCGGTTTGTACGTCCCAGTGAATGCCTAGAGCCTTGGGCGATTGAGATTGAGAGAGATGAAGGGCTGTGCCGTCTTCTTCACGCAGGTGGGCCGGTGTGAGCGCCAGGAAGTCTTCAGAGTTCGACCTCCACTTACGAAGAGTCATGCCCGCCTTTGCTAGAAGGTCACACAGCTCTATACGCAACTGGTTGGCTTCTTCGAATGTGTCAGCTCCAGAAACATAGTCGTCGACGTAGAATTCCTTGTTGATAGCGTTGGCAGCTTGAGGGTGAGAAGTGGCGTGAAGTTGTGCTAAATAGCGTAGAGATTGGGTAGCCAGGAATGGGGAGGAGGCCACACCGAACGTGACCCGTTCCATCCGACAATCGACTATTTTGCCGGACGGTTGACGTAGTAAGAACCTGTGAAGGTCGCGATATTCCTGGTTGAGCAGGATCTCCCGGAACATCTTGCTGATGTCCGCGGAGACCCCGATCACATGACGTCGAAACTTGACAAGAATGTCTGCCAAGGGAGGATAGAGATTTGGCCCGACGTGAAGGGCATCGTTGAGAGCGTAGCCGCTTGTAGACTTGGCAGAGGCATCGAAAACCGGCCTGGTCTTAGTGGTAGTGGACGTCTCCTTGAAGACGCCGTGGACCGGCATGTAGAAGTTCGGCTGATTGTTGATTTCTTGAGGGGGAATGATATGGGCGTGACCCAGAGTGAGATATTCCCTTAAAACAGTGTCAAATGCTTGTAACTTTTGCTTTGAAGAGAGAGAGCGCTCATTAGAGTATAAGCGACTCAGAGCTTGCTTCCGTGAGTTGCCGAGTGGCGGTGAGTTCTCCTTGAGTGGGAGAGGAACAGAGATGCGATTATCCTTGAATGTGACTTCGTCGTAGAACTTCTTCAACACGCTCTGGTCGGTGGGCGACAAACTCGAAGATTCAGGAACTCTGTCAAGCTCCCAGAGCCGGCTCAAGTCATCAGCCAACGGAGTGTCAGCCGAAGTCACGGTCAGGACGTTTACACATCCGCTTACCGGACCAGTTACCCCAACGCCAAAGACTATGAATGAAGCGAAGACTATCCATGCTGGTGACGTGGCCGCAGAAGTCCCACGGTAGTTGTCCTCCTAGTAGAATGTCGATGGCGCCTCCCATGTCGGGATCCGAGAGGGTGAGGTCGTTGTCGAGAGCGAGTTGATTGATTGAGTCCTTATCATCAGGTGTAGGGGTCGTCAGCCCACGAGGTACCACAGAAAACTCGATAGGCTTGGAGACAAAGTCAGAGGTCTTTGAGTGAAGTGAAGCAATAACGTAAAACTTTGAGCGAACAATATCTTTGGCGAAGCCTTTGAAGAGGCGGTCTTGAGGGAATCGTTGAAGCTTGAGCGTAGAGGCGAGATCCTCTGACATGAAGGTGGCGCCACTGCCGTGGTCGAGCAGAATCCTGGCGTTAACTGAGAGACCTTCATGCTGGAGGGATGCTACCACAGTGCAGACAAAGTTGCCCTTTTTCCCAGAAGGAGCAGGCTGTGAGTTTGTCTGGGGCAGCACTGTCGCCGCATCCGTAGGCGTGGCTGACTCGGCCATCTCTATGCAGGGCTGAGTGGTGTCTCAGACTGCAATGCCTGCAAGAGTGCCTGTTGTTGCACATCTTGACCGTGTGTCCGCCAGAAAGGCAATTCAGGCAAAGCCTTTTCTCCCGCACCAGCTTGTTGCGTTCTTCTACCTCCATGGCGTTGAAGGCAGAGCAGCGGCCAAGCCAATGTGCCTCGGAACAGAGCGGGCACTTGACGATGGCCTTCTTCGTAGACGGAGAGAACTTTGAGTGAGATCCTTGAGAAGTCGACGTAGTGGTCGAAGACGTAGTAGAAGACGTAGACGTGGGCGTAAACGTAGGGGCAGGCGCTTGCGTATCTGCCCAGAGAAGACGTTGTTCGATGAAGTTGTTGAAGTCTGACATAGTGGGTTCTGAGAGCTTTTCGAAGAGGAGTCTCTCCCAGTCTTCTTTGAGTTTACCTTCCAAGCAGGTACGAATGTAGTGAGGCATAAACTTGTCGAGGTCGGCTCCAATATGGGTGTTGAGTGCCCTGTAGTTGTCCAGGACACGTTCCTTCAGATTCCTGATGGACGTAGCAGAGTGGTTGGTCCGAGGTAGATTCATAACGCGTTGAACTAGAATGGGAATGACCAGCTGAGGGCGGCCAAACATCTGACGAAGTGCAGACAGTAGATCGGGAACGGATGCTCCATCTTTCATCTTGTCATTGACGAGTGTTTTCCCTTGAGCTGGAACAATAGCTTGAGTGATGATGGCGAACTTGTCTATGTCAGAGTATCCCTCAGCCCTGTGAATGAGTAGAGACTTGAGACCGGAGCTCGAAAGACTCCCACTGAAGAGGATCACCCGTGAACTTAGGGATGTCCAAATTCAGAGGAGCCATCTTTGGCTTGTCGTGTGAGCAAGGCGTGGAGATCACTGGAGAAGACGGAGGAGTAGATGCTGCTTCGTCGGCAATCTTGCTGAACTGACTGAGTGCTTTGCGAAGAGTTTGAATTCTTTCTTTTATCACCGGATGAGAACGGAGAGTTGGCGAAGAGTTGAAGAGAGGACGGCAGTTGGTAAAGAGCGAATCAAGTTTCAAGCCGAAGCGAGGCGTGGTCTTGTCCGAAGAGTGGGTTAGATATTCCATATCGTCCATGAGGCTGTGGCTGTCGCTCCACAGCAGTTGCTGTTCCTTGACACGACGAAGGCTGAGACGTAGGTCTGCATGGATGTCGTCGTGCTTCTCGGACTCGGCAAGCTCCTGTTCGTAGGCTGCTTCATCCAAGAGCAATTCATTGATTTGAGACTGGAGTTTGTCGTGGGCTGTAACAGCAGAGGAGAGTCCTTCAGAGAGTTCATCGATGGTGGCCGGATCCCAATCGTCGGGATGACTGTCGAGCAGAGATTGTATCTTTTTCTGCGTCTTGGTGACTTGCCCCCGCTTTTGAGCACGTTGACGTCGTAGGTGGTCGATGCTAGCGCGTAGAGCGTCGTCCTCGGAGAGCGTAGTCATGATGAGACGTGAAGTCGAGGCGTGAAGTGAAGACAAAACGAAATAGAACTAGCTAGTAGACTAGTGTAGCAACTGACTGAAACTGAATAGTAGCGAACGATCAACGAAGGTGGTAGTTCGTAGTAGGCTCGAAGGACCAATGAAAATGCCTGTACCCGGCTTGAGGCGTGAACTGAAATTGTGAATGTGTTGAGACTGTGCGTAGGAAGCCTCAACTTAGCCGGCTATGGGCTCTTGTTGCGTGTCTTTGGGTACAGTACTATCAGTGGCCTTCTTGCCGTGTGTTGAAGGACCAGGATGCTCACTTGTCAGGCGCAGCCTAAGTATCCCGCGCAACCGCTGGCTGTGTAGCTTGCAGTCTTGCGAGACTAGGTGTTAAAAGCGCACACTATCCAAGGATTTTCTCGTTTCCTGGGACAGACAGAGGTGAACAACCATTTTATTAAAGTTAACATGCAGCTTATATAACATCTTGAATGGTGACATGTAGTGTGGGTTATAGACATGAATATGATTAAGTATAGTTCCTTATATGGACATGTGAGTGAGGTGTTGATAGAATGGGTGACATTAGAAGTAAAGTGAGAGGCTTGTACATGCAGATAAAGTAAACATTAGAAATAAGTGAATATATACTTGTACATAGCGTAAGATAGGATGAAAGTGAAAGTGGGCGTGTTTCTTTAGTGTTCCTTGTCTGGGTGGTACCAGACAAGATGTATTGAAGGAATTAATAATGACTTTTCTGGAAATTGGATATGTAAATATTGCATGGAAAATGGAAACAATTCATAACATTTTATTATATTTCATTCATTTCTAAATTTTTTTTTGCTGGCTAATATTTTGCCACTACTAAGTACATGAATGTATTTTGAACACTGATATCTTGGTCATTACAATTGGAGTATTATATAATTCTTTTCCTTTAAGTACCAGCTCTTACATGGGATTTTGTATGTGGGTTTGTTAGTGTGTGCATAATCACCAATACAAACTGTGTGCCTTGGTTCAATTTCAATCTTGTTAGCTTTACCAAGCTTAGCTGTTTGCTAACTAAAATTATCATGTGCCTAACATCTGATTTGCTCTTTTCAAGACATAATTGATAAAAGTACATAGCTATTGATACTATTTCACTGCATAATAGTATATGAGTTTACTATTTTAGGGAAGATGTTGAATTTCTTGTTTTTTCTTGTTTTATTTATTTTGATCAATTCATAAATTGCATATTTAGTCACTCATAAATTAAAACAACAACAACTATCCTAACACTTCAGTTATGTAGCTATAAGAACACTTAAAATTCCATAGCCCATGCAGACTAATCCATTTTCTATGATGCTCAATTATTCAAATACTTCAGCTTTCTGAACATCCCCTACTAACATTATTCAGATAGCTTAAGTCCTACTGTATACTGTACAGATTACTTTTTAAGGTCAAACAAGAGATGAACTGCTCTACAGTAATATGTAATGAAAAGAAAAAGAAAAAAGGATTAGGCGATATAAGCCACAGCTACAGAGCTTATGATTATGTCCTAGGAGGGGGTGTCACCATATCCTGGAGGGGGTCACTGAAATCTAGGATTAGGTGACAGACTAATCCATTTTCTATGATGCTCAATTATTCAAATACTTCAGCTTTCTGAACATCCCCTACTAACATTATTCAGATAGATTAACCCTTTCGTTCCCAATCCCGCTTAAAAGCGGGTGAAGACCGGTTGGCTTCTCCGAATTTTTAAAAATAGTTACTTTATAGCTAGAACCTTCAGATTGCATACACAGGTGCCCAATGCGTTGGAGAAGCATCTAAAATAGCTTTCAGCCAGGGCTGCTTCGACAGTACCTCACAGCAGTTGCGTTTATTTCTTCCTCGGCAAAAAAAACATCGGTTCTCCGTCGAATTTTAAAAAAAGTTACCTTCTTCACAGCAGCTTCATTTATGGATCCAGTCATCTCCAGAGCTTTGTAGAGGCAGCGAAAAATTGCTTGAGCCCAGTAGCCTTCCATAACACATTGAAACAACCGCTTCTTTGCCAACCAAGACTTTGCGGTTTGACTTACTGTCTTCTTTTTTTTTTTATAAAATCGCCAGTTCAACTGGGGGCCTCCCCATTACGTACAGTCTTAGGTAATGCTTATTACATCACAGGAAAAAAGTGAGCGTGTCGTGTGATCCAGGTAACTATGCAAAAAAAATTTTTTTTTCGAAGTCAATTTGGAAAGATGGCGTCTACCAGTTACAGTGCTGTGGAAGTTTTATACTTGCTTGATACTGACTCTAGCGACTCAGGATCAAGCGGAGAAGAGGGAGAGGACATCTAGGGCTATAGGAGGCACTGTATCAGGGTTGGGGACCAGACCCCGTCAACTCTGACACTGACAATGGAAGTCAAGAAGATGATCGAGGTAAGCTTGTCTTTCTCTTGTCTTTCTCTTGAAAACTAGCAAGCTTCTGTTGTGGAAAGGACTTATTTATAGCTATATTGAGATGGAGAAAGCTGTTTAGCTATAATATATATATATATATTTCATTGAGTTTTGAGATTTGAAAGTGGGTTGTGGTTTGTTGAACAATTTCAAATTTTCAAAAAAATTTAATTTTTTTTACCAGAATGTACTACTAGGACCAGATGTGTATGCAGTCACCGACCGATTGTGAAGAGGGATTGTGAAGAGGGATTGTGAAGAGGACGCAGATAAGGCAACAGGAGCAGAGTCTTCCATTGACGAAGGAGAAGATGCTGGACCTGGCGAAGTACACTCGGAGCCCCACCCCCCCTCCCTCCCAAACAAAAATCCTGTATGAAACCGCATACAATAAATACATCATAAAGTTGCAATTATATAGGATCATGAATAATTTGTTGTTTGTATTACAAATATCTTTGTTGTTGGTGTTTTTGTGTATATGAAATTGTTTTGTAGTGGAGCTCGACGTCCAATGGCGTATGTTCCTTGTGGACACTCATAGATGTCCCCTACATGATCACAATCAGCACCACACACAACAAACAACATATTTTATTGTTGAACTAATATAATATTGGTATATAATGCATCAAACAATATTATTTCTATTTTATTTTATTTTTTTATTGATGGGAAAAGTGGATTTTTTGGGGGAAAATTTTTTTTTTTTTTTGAAATATTAGTAGATGGCTTAAATATTATTCAATTTTCTCAATCAAAAAATGAGGGGAATCCCAAACTCTTGGTCTATTTAGTGATATATGGTTGCTATGGGGTTTTCCCAGCCAGCATCGAGTTAAAAAAATAAAACGGTAATGCACTATTCCGCGGTAGAAGATTAGATTTTTCCGCCCGCGTCCAAACAATTCGGGAACGAGAGGGTTAAGGGTGGCCGCACATAGCAACGCGCACTGCCTGTAGATCCGGACATTAATTTATTCCCCGCCAATACCCCACCATTTTTTTTTTTTTTTTTTTTTTTTTTTTTTTTTTTTTTTTTTTTTTTTTTTTTTTTAATGATTCCAACTATTTTAATAGCAGACTTAGCAACCATTGATGCCGCTGATCAAGAGACAGTACAACTGGTTAAAAGAAAAAGACAATAAATATACAAAACGTTCAGGCTACACCGTCCAGGGAGGGGGGTATGGTGGGGAGACGGTGGAGCCACAGCGATGCATTGCCCCGCCATAAAGCAATTGCCACACGGCCAAACAGGTGACTGGTAGTTGGGGTGGAGTCAGAAGTGCCGCAGCGATTCTCGATGGCCCTGCTGATGATGGTGATGGTGCGGATGGTGTCCTCAGCCAACCCACCTAGTGTCTCAGCCACAAGAGGGACGAAGTCCGTCCCGGAAGAGCGGCAAGCTGAGAGGTTGGCTGCAAGCTTCCTCTGCACACCAACTTGGAGGGCATGGCCAGGTGTTTGGGCAGCCTGAGCGATGGTGAGCTCCTGTAGCGGGCTGATGACAAGCACATCAAAGGCGGTCGGACGTCCAAGGCTCCAGCATGGAATGAAAATGTCGCCAGGGCGAGCCTGCGAGCCAGGCAGTAAGCCAGGGGTCTCCCTGGAAGGAGCAAGAGCAGCGGACTGGGCAGCAGCGTGGATGGCGTCACGGACAGCATTGTGACGGGCAATGCGATCCCTATTCCCCCCGCAGCCGACCTGGTGATCACCGTACGCATCAGCAGTAAGGTGGCATTCCGGGCAGGGGTATGACGAGCTGTGGAGGGGAACCCCAAGCCAGTAGCGCAGGCAACACCGGAACTCTCGGTCGTGGAGATGGAGGCCGAGGGTGGTGGAGGGGATGATGTTCAGCCAGTCTCCGGCATGGGGGAGGCTGGAGGACAAGGCAAGGGCCCGCGAGCGGCAGGTGGGAGCCGAGTCAAGGAGCTGCTGGAAGCAGGCCTCGTCAACGACATGACTAAGGCATTTCTGCCGGAAACTATCGCGCAGTAGTAGCAGAAGTATACTTTGCGAAGTTGTGGTGTTTTAGTTTAGCTTCTTGTTGTCTCATATCCATTTACAGCAACTCTCCATACGTCGTCTGAGCTCACGCAGCAAGGTGCACCAGGCTGCCTCTCCTCCTGTAGCCGTTCTCCGGACTCTGCGCACCTGAACTCAAGCGGATGGATATACCAGGCTCGATTTCTGTGGAGCGAAGACTTCCCAAGCTGCGCAGATCTAATACCTTCACCTATGGCTATCTCCAATAAACTGCTCTCTCTTCTGACTCTCTTGTTATTGTTGTATTGATGTTTGTTTACTCTTGATATAGACGGGCTCTTTTTAGAACCAATACAAACTAATTGAAAAAAAAAATTGCTCGCGTACTCGTAGTACGAGATATGGGGGTGGGGCTATTTCTTAAGAATTGCGAGTGGAATAGAAGTATCCAATTTTGAATCAGTTTTTCTTGGAATCAAATAATGAGAACGACTATATTTTTTGCACACGTGTAGAACACAAAAAAAAGAAGGGCACCACAATTTGAATTTTTCAAAATCTTATAAAAGGAAAAAATGTAAATATATCGTAAAGTAATATTGAAATGGAAAAAACTCGTTGTCTTGCCCTAGAGTATCGTCTTGGCTAGCGGCGTACAAAATTCTGGAGCTCCAACTTGCCGCACCGCTCCAAAAAGTTGTTTCAAAGTTTTACATCGGGGCCATGATATTTCCTTCAGATTCACTCCAAAGTCGGTGTGCAGTATCTTCGGCAGGTACTTTATCCTTCTAGTATAGTAGAGTAGCCCTGCAAATAAAGAAAGAAGCAGAATCGTGCTTAGCAACCAACCGGTAAAAATTGCGTGGGCGGTGTGCGGCCACCCTTAAGTCCTACTGTATACTGTACAGATTACTTTTTAAGGTCAAGCAAGAGATGAACTGCTCTACAGTAATATGTAATGAAAAGAAAAAGAAAAAAGGATTAGGCAGATATAAGCCACAGCTACAGAGCTTATGATTATGTCCTAGGAGGGGGTGTCACCATATCCTGGAGGGGGTCACTGAAATCTAGGATTAGGTGACCCCAGGGAGTCACGGTGTCCTAGTATAGAGTGACCCGTCACCAAAAACTAAGGATTCAGTGACCGGTCACCAAAAACTAAGGATTCAGTGACCGGGGTCACTGTAGGGTGGGGTCACCAAATCCTACGACACCGTTACCTACACCTTTAACTATAGCCACACATTCCAGTATTACTTTGTCCTTCACACTGAATCATTCATACCGTTTTATTCATGATTATATTTTCTATCTACTTGTTAAATTTCAATTTTTTTAAATTATACAAAAATATTGACATAATTATTAATCTAATTTATGACATAATTTGTGACCGTCTATAGGAAAACCAGGCACAACGCGGCACCTTCGAATTTTTTTTTTTTGCACTTACGGAGTTGTCCGCGTCCAGATATTGAGCTTTCCAAGTTTTATCGTGGCAGCTTTAGTCGTTCCCACTATAATAGACCTAACCGTTCCCTTCCGTAGGCTTGAAACAATACATTTTTAAGAAATCGATCGATCTTTTCTCGATATTACGCACGCCGCGTTGTGCCCGGTTTTCCCTTAGACGGTCACATTTTATGATGACATGAAATTGTGGTATAGCTACAACCAGCAGTTGAATTTGAAGGGTGGCAAATAGCATTCCCCATAACCAGGTAACTGTACCTACATAAAAAGTGGCATATTTATCAGGTAAGAGAATAATTATGTATTTCTTTGCTGAAATAAAAGGTCACAACAACTGCTATTATAGTGTTTGCATGAACTAAGTTAAAACGTAGTAACAATACTATCGTTATATGTTATCTAACTATCAGGATCGCTCGTTTGTCATCTAGTGCTACTTAAAGCCATACCTGTCTAGTACCCTTACACAACGTAGGGTTTGAACTGAGTAAGACCTCCCCCATAAACGAACTAAGCGGCCCCAACTATAATTACTGCTGTTCAGCTGAACACCGCCATTTTCCAAGCACAAGTAAAAGTATTACGTTACTGTCACACGGACTTCCGGTTAGATAACGGAGTTCAACGTTAACTCTGCCTGAAATTGAATAAGAAGGCAGTTTTCTCGAAATAACTCTGCTCAAGTTGGTTAGATTGCCGCTCGTATATTTAGTGAACCAAACAGGGCCAGCCTATAAACTTGGTATCAAAGTACTCCATATGAAGTGCTCTATGCAGTGGTATAAATAACTCATTTTTCAATTTTAACGCAATTGGTCCCCCTTTTCGCAAAGTACTGTCACATTTGTTGGCTAAAATTACAAATAATAACACTGGTTTATTTTTTTATCGTAGCTGAGAGCTTGTTCAAGAGTTACTGGTAATTGAGATTGTCAGAATGGCATATGTTCAACAGTATTTGTGACCGTCTATAGGAAAACCAGGCACAACGCGGCACCCTTCGAAAATTTTTTTTTTGCACTTACGGAGTTGTGGGCGTCCAGATATTGAGCTCTCAAAGTTTTATCGTCGTAGCTTAAGTCGTTCCCGCTATAATAGACCTAACCGGTCCCTTCCGTCGGCTTGAAACAATACATTTTTAAGAAATCGATCGATCTTTTCTCGATATTACGCACGTCGCGTTGTGCCCGGTTTTCCCGTAGACGATTGTCCACTAGACGAAGAAGGTAAGTCTTGCGTAGGTATGTTCAGTTGTGTGAAAGTATTGAGCGTTACAACTACTAGTAAGAATATTACAAAGAAAATTTTAAATAAAGTGACCCGATTTTGTTGCTTCTTTTTCAATTCAAACAGGTGTAGTTATAGCTCGCTCGCCATTTGTGCTCAAGCACACCACTAGTTTATACTAGTTAGCCTTAAACTACACTATTGTTAAATGATTTATTTTAACACTCAAGCTACTAAAATAAAGTCGAGTTTTTAAATTACGTATGCGGTAAAGGGGATTCAATGCCATAGTAACCGCTCCCGCAACTGTTTGAATTGAAAAAGAAGCAACAAAATCAAGTCATGTTATTTAAGGTTATCTTTGTGACATTCTTAATAGTAGTTGTATCGCACAATACTTTAACACACCTAGCAAGACTTTTCTTCGTAGTTCGTCTAGTGGACAATGAATTTACAAGTAAATGCTGTTGAGGGCTTATAACTGTGACAAATAGCGACTAACTCGAATAGAAATGGAGCTCCGATAAGTTTTTGCGTTTTAACTGCACCCCAAAAGAATTCAAAGCAGTAAACAATTCAATTTCTAAGGTGATACTGGTAATTGGCGAGCGAGCGTAGCGAGCGAGACACTTACAGGGGTAAAAATGAAAAAATCGGGGATGTTTATTTATTTGTATATATGTTTGGACGTACGTATGTCATTTTGTACTTTGACCCTCGCGTTTTTGTGTTAGTTATTTGTTCGACCCCGTCCCAAATTGCACTAAACAGAATCCTCTGGTTTATCGATCAGTACCCGTTCACCCTAGAAATTGAATTTTTACCGTTTTGAATTCTTTTGCGGGTGCAGTTAATACTTGACAACTTAAGGGACTTCCATTTCTATTCGAGTTAGTGGCGGTGGTAAGTCAATGCGCTCTTTGTCATAGTTATAAGCCGTGCACACAGTATTTACCTGAAAATACATTGTCCACTAGACTACTGCCAAGGTAAGTCTGTGTAGGTGCATGTCCAGCTGTGTCAAAGCATTGTGTGTTACAACCACTACTTAGCTAAAGAATATCACAAAGAAAACTTTTAAATAACGCGTATTGTTTTGTTGTTTTTTCCTTCAATTCAAGCAGTTGCAGAGAGTTGTTACTATGGCACTGAAATCCCTTTACCCTGTATGCTAAATTTAAAAACTGGACCTTATTTTCAGTAGCTTCAGTGTTAGAAGTCAATAAAAATAGTATAGTCTTTAGGCTCGCTCGCCATTTGTGCTCAAGCACACCACTAGTAGTCGCTAAACCGGAGGATTCTGTTTAGTGAAGTTTGGGAAGGGGTTGAACGAGGAGCGAACACAAAAATACGGAGGGTCAAAGTACAAAAGGACATACATACGTTCAAACATGTATAAATAAACAAACATCCCCGATTTCAATTGTGTTACCCCTGTAAGTGTCTCGCTCGATACGCTCTCTATGAAGTAGCAATACTGCAGTTTTATGTTTCCTAACTAGTGATGTGCTTGAGCTGAAATGGCCAGCGAGCCTAAAGACTATACTATTGTTATATGAATGAGTTTGACTTCTAACACTGAAGCTACTGAAAATAAGGTCCAGTTTTTAAATTTAGCATACACTGTAAAGGGATTTCAGTACCATAGTAACAACTCGCTGCAACTGTTTGAATTGAAGGAAAAACAACAAAACAATACACGCTTTTTAAACGTTTTCTTTGTGATGTTCTTTAGCTAAATAGTGGCTGTAAAGTACAATGCTTTGACACAACTGGACATACACCTACACAAGACTTACCTTCCCCCGGTTAGTCTAGTGGACAATGCATTTTCAAGTAAATACTGTTGCGTACGGCTTATAACCATGCCAAAGAGCGCATTGACTTACCATCGCCACTAACTCGAATAGAAATGGAAGTCCCGTAAGTTTTCAATTTTAACTGGACCCGTAAAAGAATTCAAAACGGTAAACAATTCAATTTCTAGGGTGATACGGGTACTGATCTATAAACAGAGGATTCTGTTCAGTGAATTTTGGGACGGGGTCGATCACCGAACTAACACAAAAACGCGAGGGTCAAAGTACAAAAATGCATTACATACGTCCAAACATACAGGCAGGCTCGCTCCCATTTGTGCTCAAGCACATCACTAGTAGCTTTATTGGCGAGCGAGCGAAGCGAGCCAGACACTATCTGGGGTAAATCAATTGAAAATCCAGGATATTTGTGTGTATATACGTGGGGACGTACGTATGTCATTTGTACTTTAACCTTGGGGTATTTTTTTTGTTGCTTGGTGGTCCACCCCGTCCCAAACTTCATAAACAGAATCTTCCAGATTTATCGGTCATTACCCCTGCACCTTAGAAATTGAATTGTTTATAGTTTTGAATTCTTTTGGGTTGCAGTTAAATCTTGATAACCTACCAGGTCCATTTCTATTCGGGTTAGTGGCATTCATAATTCAGTGTGCTCTCTGTCATGTCATAAGCCTATTTACTTGAAAATTTATTGTCCACTGGACTGACCACGTAGTTTGGTATAGTGTAGGGGTATGTCGTGTTGTGTGAAAGTATTGTGAGTTACAGCTTCTACTTAGCTAAAGCATATCAAGGTTTAAATAGCATGTATTGTTAGGCTGTTGTTTTTTTTCAATTCAAACAGTTGTGGCTGAGTGGTTACTAAGGTATTTAAATACCTTTACCGATTAAACGTAATTAAAAACTCGACATCATTTTTAGTAGCTGTGAGTGTTATAAGTTAAAATCAATCATAATTGTGACCGTCTACGGGAAAACCGGGCACAACGCGGCGTGCGTAAACATCGAGAAAAGATCGACCGATTTCTTAAAAATTTGTTTCAAGCCTACGGTAGGGAACGGTTAGGTCTATTATAGCGGGAACGACTTAAGCTACGACAATAAAACTTGGAGAGCTCGATATTTGGACGCCGACAACTCTGTAAATGAAAAAAAATTTTTTGGAAGGGTGCCGCGTTGTGCCTGGTTTTCGTGTAGACGGTCACAATTGGTGAGCGAGCGTAGCGAGCGAGACACTTACCGGGTGGGTGTGGGGGGGTGTACTACAATTGAAAATCAGGGATGTTTGTGATTTGTAATGTATGGACGTACGTAAGGCATTTTGTACTTTGACCCTCCCGTTTTTGTGTTAGTTCGGTTTTCGACCCCGTCCCAAACTTCACTAAACTGAATCCTCAGTTTATCGATCAGTACCCGTATCACCCTAGAAATTGAATTGTTAACCTTTTTGAATTCTTTTACTGGTGCAGTTAAAACGTAAAGACTTACAGGACTTCCATTTCTATTCGAGTTAGTGGCGGTGGTAAGTCAATGCGCTCTTTGTCGTCATGGTTATAAGCAGTGCCCAACAGTATTTACTTGAAAATACATTGTCCACTATACTACTGCAAGGTAAGTCTGTGTAACACAGGTGCATGTCCAGTTGTGTCAAAGCATTGTGTGTTACAACCACTACTTAGCTAAAGAATATCACAAAGAAAACTTTTAAATAACGTGTATTGTTTTGTTGTTGTTTTTTTCCTTCAATTCAAACAGTTGCAGAGAGTTGTTACTATGGCACTGAAATTCCTTTACCGTGTATGCGAGATTTAAAAACTGTACCTTATTTTCAGTAGTTTCAGTTAGAAGTCAAAAGCATTCATATAAAAATAGTATAGTCTTTAGGCTCGCTCGCCATTTGTGCTCAAGCACATCACATGTTGGCCAGCGAGCGAAGCGAGCGAGACACTATCAGGGGTAACTCAATCGAGATTTCGCTATATTTATTTATTTATTTATCTGTTTATGGGGTAGGTGAGACCTCTGTTTTCGCCCGCGCTTCTAATTACGTAAGTTAGGTAAAGCGTTCACAGTTCCAGTATTTATCAATTAACGAGCGCGGAGAATCCAGCTGCAGACGCAACTTTGTTTCAACCAAAAAGTTTACAGCTACTCTCTTCTTGAAACAATTGTGAAGTCTTTGTCAAGCTGCGCTTCTTTGCCACTGCTTTCGAAGTTTATTCAGGTAATTCTGTTAGTTTAGTCTGGGATCAGAGACTTTAGATTCTTTGATGCTAACTGAGAATGGAAAGGGTTACACTGTGCACTACAGTTAGATGTAATTTCTGTCCTATTTTTCTGTAAAAAGAGTCTGCTCGCTCGCCATGCATTTGCGCTATTCGAGCGCACCACTAGTTTATTTTGTATACGTATGGACGTACGTATGTCATTTTGTACTTTGACCCTCGCGTTTTTGTGTTAGTTATGTGGTCGACCCCGTCCCAAATTGCACTAAACAGAATCCTCAGCTTTATCGATCAGTACCCGTATCACCCTAGAAATTCAATTGTTTACTGTTTTGAATTCTTTTGCGGGAGCAGTTAAAACTTTAAAACTTAAGGGACTTCCATTTCTATTCGAGTTAGTGGCGTGGTAAGTCAATGCGCTCTTTGTCATGGTTATAAGCCGTGCGCAACAGTATTTACTTGATAATACATTGTCCACTAGACTACTGCGAAGGTTAGTCTGTGTAGGTGCATGTCCAGTTGTGTCAAAGCATTGTGTGTTACAACCACTACTTAGCTAAAGAATATCACTAAGAAAACTTTTAAATAACGTGTATTGTTTTGTTGTTTTTTCCCTTCAATTCAAGCAATTGCAGAGAGTTGTTACTATGGCACTGAAATGCCTTTACCGTGTATGCGAAATGTAAAAACTGGACCTTATTCTTTCAGTAGCTTCAGTGTTAGAAGTCAAAATTATTCATATAAAAATAGTATAGTCTTTAGGCTCGCTCGCCATTTGTGCTCAAGCACATCACTAGTAATAGTGTAGTTTTAGGCTCGTTGCCATTTATGCTCAAGTACATCACTAGAGTATATATCCATTAGGTATAAAATGTATTAGCGTTGAAGTTATAATGGCTCACAGTGGGGTGTCCAGACTGGGGTAAGTTTTTGGCATTGTAGGTCCAATACTTTAAGAACATGAAATAATTGGAGTCAGAGTGTCTGAAAATGATTCTCTTACATTCAGTCACCTCCAGTGGCAAGCGAAGGAGGAGAACCTCCATAACTATCTAGAAGCTTGTACCTAGTTGAACAAAAGCTGGTAGGTTTAGACGGAGCAAATGCGCTCAAGATGTAAGAGTGAGGTTAACATAACTCCTAACTAGATTAGCTGCTCAAACACTCTAGCTAAAATACCGGACAAAAGACTGTTTACCGGGCAAGACCTCTTTCTCTCCCACATCTGCTGATGATTATACTAACCCGGGATTATTACCTAGGTTAATTTTGGCCAGGAGATAGCGCACAGGAGACTTTTGCTTGTACTTCTCAAGAATATATTGATTGCTTTGAGATTTTTGATCGAGTCATATTCATTACACTAATCCCTATGTCACTCTGTCATTGATCTTTAAAAAGCAACATACCTTTTCCTGTATACACATACATAATGAAAATCCTTTACTTAAACTTGTAAACTGAAACATCACTTAACTTAGACTGATGAATTAGTTAGACTAAACACCATTACATTACTAAAACCGCTTATACAACTAATGTATAATTACCCATTAAAGTGACAATTGTTATGGCTCCTCTATTACCTCTCTTAATCAGTTTTGGTGGTAGATTTCATCTACTGGCCTTTTTTAACCAGGCCATCTTTACTATTATAATAATTGGTGCTACATTTAGTTATCAGTCAAACCTTTGATTACAGTACCGGATTAATTACTGATTACAAAGAAGTTGTAACCGAAATTCGTAGCAATTTAATACTTCCTTGTCTATTCTGCAGTGATTATACAATACTTTAAATGGTTCTATCCAGGTGCACCACAGGGGAATGTCAGGCTTAAAGGTTATGATTTGGAATTAATAGCAGTTAATACCAATAATTCTGGTATTTTCACCTTGTTTGTATTTAAAAATGACAGAACTCATGTTCAACAAATGGCAGTTTTTGTTGGTGGTAAGTAGTTATAATAAGAAATATTGTTATAGTTACTATAAATAAAACACTGCAGGGTCAAATATTTGGTCAACCTAGAACTACTCTCGCTTTGAATGTGACTTGAAAAATCGCTTACGATTAAGTTAGGCTTCTCATTAGGCTAGCAATTATTTTATTCACAAGTGAAGTGAGTAAAATATGCCCTAGTGAGATCGGCAGACTTTTAAGCGAGTGCTAGATTGAATAATTGACATTGGTAGTGTACAGGGCTCCAAGTAAAAGTAGTACAATTAATGGGCAAAATATATAATTATTTTGGTTTATTTCAGATAGCTATGGTAATGAAAATCATCTACCTGTTAACTCTATGGGCAAGAGTTTCTTGCCAAGATTATTCTAAGGTTGCTATTATTATTATTATTATTGGAGGGAGTGGTCCTTATCTTAATCACAGGTTTATGCCACTATTAAGGTTATAATAATTTAATTACAATGGTGTTAGGGAAAAAAACACATAAATAAGCATAAAGATAGTGTTACCAAGGCAGTTAAACGGAAGTTCTTCTTTGTTTGGTTGTTCAGACATCCACTATTATGTTCAAGATTTTCGAACTTCAGGAGTTTCCAGAATGATTTTTATGAGGTATGAAAGGTGTGCTTCACCTATCCTGTTTATAAGGTCAGACTTTTATCACTTTCATGTGAGATAAACACCGTTCAACAGAAGCAGTTCCAACTGGAATAGTTAGGCAAACTTTAGCTAGAATGGATAAGTTGGGAAACATGGTTTCCATTATGGAATTTGTTGACAGTTGCTTCAGCTGATTTCTAATCTTTTGTTGACTGATCATAATACTGCTGAAAGGTTTACCATTCTATTTGAAGATCTTTCACTTGAAGTTACTTTAGGAGGCATTACAATTTTTTTTCCAAGAATTGACTCAGCAAGAAACTTTGATCCATAGTTTTCACAGAGTTTTAGATTGGTCTTCTCCATAGTACAGACTTCAGATGCTTTCTTCAGATCAAGAATGCTGAAACATGATATCAACTCTTGTGAGGTAAAGGGAATTTGAATGTTTTCTTTCAATTAGTATGAGTAATAGCAAGAAACCTGCTATTGATCCCTAATTAGCATAGGTTACCGGTGCTATCACTCGCTAATAGTACACCAGCTTTAAAAAAAAAATCATTTCCACTTGTTGCTGTATTGAATAGTTCACTCACCGTCTCCTTATTTCAGGATTAGCTTCTCCCAGAATTTTTTTTCAACGTACAGCTCCTCCAAATCTGTTGAAAAACATTCCCTCAATAGGGTGGCGCTTCTGTGGTAAAGAACTCCAAAGGAAACTACACGAAAATGTATATTTGTAAGGTTAACACTGCACTTGTGCGCACTTACCGTACTATTTCACTTAGCTACCTTGGTATTTCACTTAGTTTCCATTAGTTCCTGGGCTATTACACTTTCTCCGTGCGATTTCAAATTGAACAGCAATTTCTCCCATACATTTTGAATAGGCAATAATATGTGTACTAGCCCATTAAACTGCATATTACTGTTCTTCATCCAGTCCAACAACGCCAAATAAATAGATTTTGTATCAGTCTTCTTGAGTGACAAGACTTTCATAAAATGTTCTTCTGGTACTCCATTGTTTACCAACCAACAATAAACAGATAGCTCTTCAATGTTAGCTATATGTCCACACACTCGTCAGCCATTAAGCTAAAATATGGAGACCTGACCAAGGAGTGATTCATTGATCTAGACTCCAATGGCTTCAACAAAACCACAGTTACAGATTTTGTAAGATGCATTGTAAGCTGTCTTATTGATTAAGTCATTAATGTGCAAAGGTAGTGAGTGTAGCGAACAAGTGATTTGATAGCTCTATGATTTTTAGTTCTCTCAGAATCACCAATGAACTGCAACTGATGAACAATAAATTGTTCCTTTTGTACTCACTAACAAGTGCTGCTTTGGTTATCTCATATGACATTCACTGCTTGCATGGGCTTTCATTTTTTCAACTGTCTTTTTTCAATTTTGAAATAGTTTAGTAACCCATGCCTCCACCTCCTGGTAAAGACTGACCCCTGCTTTCACCCTTCCTATAAAATTTACAAATATACCTTGAAAATTGCTGTCATATTCCAAACAAGTCTCCCACTTCTTGTTGTAATTTCTAGATGGTGGCACTGAAGATGGTACTTCACATGGTCTCTTTGAAGGTGGCATTTCACTAGTTGTACCCTCTGTGCTCTCTCTGTCATCTTTTGTATTGCCTTAGTTTTTAGAAGAAGAAAAAACAGGCTTAGATGAGCTATATATAGAAGCCAATTATTTCTGTGACCCCCTCTAAGTTGTGTCAGCTGTGAGTAGAGTACAACATGCAGCTACCTTGTAGGTGGAGCAACCCACCACTAAATTTTTACTTGCTGTAATTGATCTCATTAAATTTAATCTCATGCCCTAAGTACAGTATAACTTTAAAAACAATATATTTTCCTTCACAACTCACTAAAAGGTCATCTACCCATTGTTATAATTAATTTTGTCCTCATTATGCCACCCAATAACAAAGGTACATATACATAGGGAACTCAAATAAGAGTCCAGCTAGCTATTATCCCTTAGAGATTAACCCTTTCTTTCCGGATCCCGCTTTGAAGCGGGTGAAGACCGATTGACTTCTCCGAATTTTAAAAAATAGTTACTTTATAGCTAGAACCTTCAGATTGCATACACAGGTGCCCAATGCATTGGAGAAGCATCTAAAATAGCTTCCAGCCAGGACTGCTTCGACAGTACCTCACAGCAGTTGCGTTTATTTCTTCCTCGGCAAAAAAAAAAACATCGGTTCTCCGTCGAATTTTAAAAAAAGTTACCTTCTTCACAGCAGCTTCATTTATGGATCCAGTCATCTCCAGAGCTTTGTAGAAGCAGCAAAAAATTGCTTGAGCTCAGTAGCCTTCCATAACACATTGAAACAACCGCTTCTTTGCCGACCAAGACTTTGCGGTTTGACTTACTGTCTTCTCCATTTTTTATAAAATCGCCAGTTCAACTGGGGACCTCCCTATTACGTACAGTCTTAGGTAATGCTTATTACATCATAGGATAAAAGTGAGCGTGTCATGTGACCCCGGTAACTATGCAAAAAAATTTTTTTTTCAAAGTCATTTTTTGGAAGATGGCGTCTAGAAATTACAATGCGGTGCAAGTTTTAGACTTGCTTGATGCTGACTCTAGCGACTCAGGATCAAGCGGAGAGAAGGGAGACAACATCTAGGGCTATAGGAGGCCCTGTATCAGGGTTGGTGGACCAGACCCCGTCAACTCTGATACTGAAAATGGGAGTCAAGAAGATGATCGAGGTAAGCTTGTCTTTCTCTTGTCTTTCTCTTGAAAATAGCAAGCTTCTGTTGTGGAAAGGACTTATTTATAGCTATATTGAGATAGAGTAAGCTGTTTAGCTATAATATATATATATTTTATTGAGTTTTGAGATTTGAAAGTGGCTTGTGGTTTTTTGAACAAATTCAAATTTTCAAAAAAATTAAAAAAAGTTTTTACCACATATACTACTAGGACCAGATGTGAATGCAGTCACCGACCCCGATTACGCAGATGAGGCGACAGGAGCAGAGTCTTCCAGTCATGAATGAGAGGATACCAGACCTGAATCTTCCAATGATGAAACACGAATAGGCAGCAGGTTCCAGTGATGAAGAAGAGGAAGTGGCTCCTCCTGCTCCGAGTTCTGGACGTCCTCGCGGTCAGAGAAGGCGGGAATTGAAGAACAAGAGTCGGGTGGATGAGGTAGGGGGAGAGTGGAAGAAAGATGACAACACACCCATTGATATTCCATAATCTTTTGTGTGAAGGACCACAGACTTTGATATTTGTGGCTGCTCCCCCCCCCCCCTGAACATCCCAAAAGTTGTAATATGTATTGTTATTGTCGTTGTCGTTGTCTGTGTTTTTGTGGTGTTGTAGTGGAGCTTCACACTCGATGTATATGTGTGTGCGTGGAGTTGAAATGTTATTCTGGCGCTTCCAGATCTAACCGGGGAGGGAACGAACTTGGGGGGGGGGAGGGGGGTCTTTTCCAATCGGGGCTACTATGCCCATGTAAGTTGAATTTCATGTATGTGTGTGTGTGTACACCAGTCAATTTATATTATACATTTATTTTTATGATCTGTATTCACCTGTATCTTCTTTTTTCTAGTGTGTGTATGTGTGTGTGTGTGTGCATTTGTGGAATGAGAGAGAGCAACCGTGGACAAACAGTATGTGGCACTTCCGTATACAACCTGGGAGGGAACTCTGGATCTTTTTGGATCGTGACTACTATGCCCATGTAAGTTGAATTTCATGTGTGTGTGTGTGTGTGTGTGTACACCAGTCAATTTATGTATAATAAATTATACATTTATTTTTATGATCTGTATTCACCTGTAGCTTCTTTTTTCTTGTGTGTGTGTGTGTGTGTGTATGTGTGTGCGTGCATGCGTGCATTTGTGGAAAGAGAGAGAGAGCAACCATGAACAAACAGTATGTGGCACTTCCGGATCCAACCTGAGAGAGAACGAACTCGGTGGTCTTTTTCGGTGGCGGGTAAGTGGAATTTGAATTGAGTTGTGGAAAGGACTTATTTATAGCTATATTGAGATAGAGTAAGCTGTTTAGCTATAATATATATATTTCATTGAGTTTTGAGATTTGAAAGTGGCTTGTGGTTTTTTGAACAAATTCAAATTTCAAAAAAAAAAAGTGTTACCACAGATACTAACTAGGACAAGATGTGAATGCAGTCAAGCCCGATACACAGAGAGGGACAGGAGCAGAGTCTTTCAGTTTTCCTGAAGGAGAGGACACCGGCTGAGTCTTCCAATGATGAAACACGAATATGCAGCGGTTCCAGTGATGAAGAAGAGGAAAAGTGGCTCCTCCTGCTCCTCAGTAATGACGGGGGAGGGGGGGTTATGGTACAAGAATGTCAGTGAAAAGTAATGACGGGGGAGGTGGGGGGGCAATTCAGCGAGGCCAGCTGTTATGTTACAAATATCATTGTTGTCTTGTGTTTTTTTGGTATTGTATGGAGGTTCCGGATCCTATGGGAGGGATCGTTCAGTCTGTGCCACCATCCATGCCGGGTAAGTTGAATTCCACGTGTGTGCTTGTACTGCTTTTCATTTTCAAATTACACTTTCTCAATACAACGATTGTTTCTCTCATGTACAGTGTGGAGTATACATACCAGGGGTCATACAGTGGGAGGCTAGCGATGGGTTACCCCCTAGAATTTTGGGAGTTGAATAGAAATGAACAGTGAGGGAAGCATTTATTTTTTAGTGATTTGTATCCCATTATGTTCCTATCATAACTGAGCCATTTAGTGCATAGGATGAACACTGATATCAGTGGAAGTATAGATCGTATGCAAAGATGGCATCAAAGTAGTGTAGGTCCAAAAAAGGGTGTGGCGAAAGTAACACTCGGAGCCCCACACCGCAAACAATAATCCTGTATGAAACTGCAGTACAATACATCATTAAGTCTGCAATTATATAGATCACGAATAATTGTTGTTTTGTGTATTACAAATCATCTTTGTTGTTTGTGTTTTTGTTATATGAAATTGTTTGTAGTGAGCCGAGTCCGATGGCATACGTTCCTTGTGGACACTCATAGATGTCTCCTACATGATCACAATCAGCACCACACACAACAAACAACATATTTTATTGTTGAACTAATATAATATTGGTATATAATGCATCAAACAATATTATTTCTATTTTATTTTATTTTTTTATTGATGGGAAAAGTGGATTTTTTTGGGGAAAAAATTTTTTTTTTTTGAAATATTAGTAGATGGCTTAAATATTATTCAATTTTCTCAATCAAAAAATGAGGGGAATCCCAAACTCTTGGTCTATTTAGTGATATATGGTTGCTATGGGGTTTTCCCAGCCAGCATCGAGTTAAAAAAATAAAACGGCAATGCTCTATTCCGCGGTAGAAAATTAGATTTTTCCGTGCGCGTCCAAACAATTCAGGAACGAGAGGGTTAAATTAGCTTATGGAAATATCCCCTCAATTCCCTATTTGGCTCCTCTCCTAAAATCATGTACTGTTTAAGGCCATTCACAATCTGAATAATTACAGTGCTTTAAAAAAAGTTAAAATAGCCATTAATTCCAGAAAATTTGGAACAAAACATTTACATTCTGTTAACATTTGATTGCTGAATTTAGTATAAGAAGCTGGTTAGACAATTTGCTGACTGAATTCATGATTAAACTTTTGACAGAGGTGAAAGAATAATTGTTGATTATTGTTGAAATTGAAAAACAAAATTTTCAAATTTTTTTTTAAATTTCATCCTGCTTTTTTGCCTGTAATAAAACACTTCGAATTGAGTGAAGTTGTACTGTTCCAAGTGGCTGCTATAGTTTCATATGTGTCTGGTTACCAATAGCAGCTGGAGTGGGAGGGAATTTAGAAGGATAATTTTAAGTATTGCCTTGGTTTAACTATTTTATACCAGTTATAACGCATGAATTCCCCACCCCAATATTACATCAAAATACTTAACAAGAATCTGTATATGGATATTACTGCAACACAGTTATACTCAATTAAAATAAATTATGTAAGAATACTATAGTTTTATGTAACTGAATTAGGGAGGTCTTACTTTGTATTGAAGCACACCACTAGTTGTATAGATTGTTTTGCAATGTAACAGTTTTCTATTATATTAACATTGGTTTTTCTCTAGTTGCTGCTTTGTTTTCTTTTCTGAACTTCTCATGTACTCTCTGTAGTTATTCTCCTCTTGTTGTTCCTTCTTCTTCACCTGCTCCTCTTCCAGCCCATGTGCTTTCATTCCCCATTCTTTCATTTAAGTTCTTGTCGTCTCATTTTTATCTGGTTCAATATTTTGTAGGGACTCCCTATAAGTAAATAGGCACAAATTTAAACCAAGTTGTTGTTGTGATTGCTTTTCGGCTTGGAATAACACTAGGATATTTCAATAATTTGATGAGGGAAATAATATTGTTAGAGGTTGAGTAAGTGAGGTAGTTGTAGTGTTGCTGGAAAAAGTGGATGATCATTGTTCTACTGCTTACGGTGTTGAAATTCACAATTGATTAAATTAAAAAATCTAGTAAATAAAATAATGAGAAATATATAAATTAAGTAAAGTAATAAAAAACTTATTAATAATTTGCAACAGTTTTTGCTATAGAGATGTTTTCCCACTCCCCACCCTGCTATATAAGATATACTTGTTAAATGACTTCTAAAATAATATAGATAAGAATAATGTTTTTTTTAACAATTTTAATCTTCACTTTTTTTATGCTTACCATAGCTCCTTCCTTTGTTCATTTCAATGCTAATTAAGATGTCCACCCATAGGTTTAACACAGTTTAGCAAAATATTTATAAAAATACATTGCAATATTATTTCTCCATTTGAGTGCCTAGCACTACCTTTTAAATATTTCAGATAAGCCACAAGATTGATAACTGAGCAAAGCAATTTTCGTGCTAAGCAAAAAACATAAGCTGACTACATTGCTGCAGCATCACTTGTAGTGATGTTGCCTAATAGTCACTAGTGTTTCAATAATATAATTGAACAACCATAAACTCTTGATCAGCATTAGGCAAACATCTGAGGTGGAGAGGCAGATGTAAAGAACATTAATAGCAGATGGAAAAATAGCAATTATTGTAGCACCCAATTTTGACATAATAACAATGTCTGAACAGCTATGTTATTACTGATTCTGATATATAGATTACAACATCCTAATAATTATTTTGATGATGTAAATTTACAAGAACTAATTTCCAAACAATTAATTAATTCAATTCGAAATGAGGTACTCAATATCATTAAAAATTTAGGTGGGAGGAGGGGGGTTTGGCATGTAATCCTATTCATTCCACCCCCTCCCCCCACACCTCTTCCTTAGTCTGGCATGGCCAGATCCTTTACCAGTCGCTATGCAGGAATACCCTGAGTTTAATATTTTTTACATTAGCTATTAGCCACAATTACACGAACAAGTAGTAGAGCAAGCTACATTCCATGCAAGAATTAAATTAACTCTTTCTAATATACCTGATGTTCTTGGATTTATATAAGTACAGTGCAGAATGAGGAAAGGGTAGTCTCACATAGCCAGATCATTTCCTATGCGTTAAAGGGTCTGGTAGACTGACATTGAGCAGTTTGTTCAGTTCCCCTTGCTAATTGGGGAGACCAAAAACAATAAGTGATGTGATATCCTGTGACATAAGACTGCTCCAAATTTTGTGTGTATGTTGTATTTCTATGCACAATTCTCTAGCAGCAGTGTCAAAGCTCTTCCTTTAGATGATACCATTATTAATCATGAGCAGCAGCTTGACTAGCCTCTTTAAAAGATCTGCAGTTGGAAACTATCAGAAGTTTTGCTTAGCAGCTGATACAGTTGTTGCCGTGCCTAAGGTTCATTATATAATAACAATGGTACCTTAGATTTTTGACAGTCTTAAAGGTGAACAAGAATTATCATCAGTATCATTAAATTCAAGACCAGCAGCATATCCCAGCAGAGTTTTATAAGCAACATTTCTATATGGCAATACATCACCAGCTCTGCCTACTGATCTGAACAATTCAAGTGCCCCTAAAATATTTAACAATTTACACCCACACTAATTGAACTACATTTAACAACTTCCTGACTCTCCTAGTTATTTTTTTTTGTTTCAGTTTGTATGCCATATTAATTAAATAATATTACATTATATTGTAAACTTAAACAAACATGTTCTAAAGTGCAGAAAGACTGACCAATTGGATATACCCCCAGTTTAAAGAAATGAATACTGGAGATAATTTGACAATGATTTGCAATGGTTTGACTGACACACGGTGGTTTTTCCAGCACGTAAATCCATTACCACCCAATATCACTACATTTAATCAGTTTCTGTCAATAGAACCTGTTTCAATAATACATGAAGGAACCTATACTTGCTATTGGACAGCTGTAATAGAAGGAATGACACGAAACTTTTTGGCCCACAGTTCTTTATATATTTATGGTATGCCTTATTATTATTTGCACCACTAGCTGAAATAATAAAGATTATAAAAAAATGTAGACAGCTTTATAGTGTGTCCATACTCTATAGCAACTACACATGGCATGTTTGTTTTTCTAGGGTAGTGTATCCGCAATATCATTGAAACATCATGTAACAAACCATAGAATGACATTGTAAGTGAAAGACCTATGTTTGAAAAAATAATTGATGAAGTTGATTAGTTTGTAAAGATAAACTGAATGTGTGAGAGATTGTGCTTGTGGTGTGTAGGTATAAAATAGTACTGATATTTTCTAAGTGAAGTACATTTTAGAATCAAAATGGCAAATACGTTTTAAGTAATGTGCAATTTATTTATAAAGCATAAGCTGTCCAGGTGCATCCTGGACAGGATGAGTGAACATTTTGAAATACATTGATTTCCCCTTTTTGCTTAATTAATATTTCTTATTCATGCCTCACCTTTATGGTTTCACCCCATGCCTTATTCCTACTTGTACATTATTAACACTAATTCATACTAATTACTAGTGATGTGCTTGAGCACAAATGGCGAGCGAGCATACAGACATTCTATTTTTATTATGAATGATTTTGACTTCTAACACTGAAAATAAGGTCCAGTTTTTTAATTTCGCATACAGGGTAAAGGGATTTCAGTGCCATAGTAACAACTCTCTGCAACTGCTTGGAAGGAAAAAACAACAACAACAAAACAATACACGTTATTTAAAAGTTTGCTTTGTGATATTCTTTAGCTAAGTAGTGGTTGTAACACACAATGCTTTGACACAACTGGACATGCACCTACACAGACTTACCTTCGCAGTAGTCTAGTGGACAATGTATTTTCAAGTAAATACTGTTGCGCACGGCTTATAACCATGACAAAGAGCGCATTGACTTACCACCGCCACTAACTCTAATAGAAATTGAAGTCCCTTACGTTTTCAAGTTTGAACTTCACCCGCAAAAGAATTCAAAACGGTAAACAATTCAATTTCTAGGGTGATACGGGCACTGATCGCTAAACCAGAGGATTCTGTTTAGTGCAATTTGGGACGGGGTCGACCACATAACTAACACAAAAATGCGAGGGTCAAAGTACAAAATGACATACATACGTCCATACATATATACAAATAAATAAATAAACTAGTGGTGTGCTTGAGCACAAATGGCGAGCGAGTCTGATAGTTAGGTAACATAAAATGTTACTATTTTTAGCTTACTTCATGAAAACACTATAATAGCAGTTATGACATTTGATTTCAGCAAACAAATACAAAATCACTCTCTTACCTGATTAACCCTCTCGTTCCTGAATTGTTTTTGACGCGCGCGGAAAAATCTAATTTTCTACCGCGGAATAGAGCATTGCCGTTTTATTTTTGTAACTCGATGCTGGCTGGGAAAACCCCATAGCAACCATATATCACTAAATAGACCAAGAGTTTGGGATTCCCCTCATTTTTTGATTGAGAAAATTGAATAATATTTAAGCCATCTACTAATACTTCAAAAAAAAAAAATTTTTTTTCCCAAAAAATTCACTTTTCCCATCAATAAAAAAATAAAATAAAATAGAAATAATATTGTTTGATGCATTATATACCAATATTATATTAGTTCAACAATAAAATATGTTGTTTGTTGTGTGTGGTGCTGATTGTGATCATGTAGGAGACATCTATGAGTGTCCACAAGGAACGTATGCCATCGGACGTCGAGCTCCACTACAAAACAATTTCATATACACAAAAACACAAACAACAAAGATATTTGTAATACAAACAACAAATTATTCATGATCCTATATAATTGCAACTTAATGATTTATTGTATGCGGTTTCATACAGGATTTTTGTTTGGGGTGGGGCTCCGAGTGTACTTCGCCACACCCATTTTTTGGAACCTACACTACTTTGATGCACATCTTTGCATACGAGTCTATACTTCACACTGATGATCAGTGTTCGGTCCTATGCACTAAATGACTCAGTTATGATAGGAACATAATGGGATACAATATCAGACTAAAAATAAATGCTTCCTAAATGTTCATTTCTATTCAACTCCCAAAATTCTAGGGGGGAACCCAGCGCTAGCCTCCCACTGTATGAACCCTGGTATGTATACTCCACACTGTACATGAAAGAAACAATCGTTGTATTGAGAAAGTGTAATTTGAAAATGAAAAGCAGTACAAGCACACACGTGGAATTCAACTTACCCGGCATGGATGGTGGCACAGACTGAACGATCCCTCCCATAGGATCCGGAACCTCCATACAATACCAAAAAAACACAAGACAACAATGATATTTGTAACATAACAGCTGGCCTCGCTGAATTGCCCCCCCCTCCCCCGTCATTACTTTTCACCGACATTCTTGTACCATAACCTCCCCTCCCCCGTCATTACTTTTCACTGACATTCTTGTACCATAACCCCCCCTCCCCCGTCATTACTGAGGAGCAGGAGGAGCCACTTTCTCTTCTTCATCACTGGAACCTGCTGCCTATTCGTGTTTCATCATTGAAGACTCAGGTCCGGTGTCCTCTCCTTCATGACTGAAAGACTCTGCTCCTGTCGCCTCATCTGTGTAATCGGGGTCGTTGACTGCATTCACATCTGGTCCTAGTAGTATATGTGGTAAAAACTTTTTTTTTTTGAAAATTTGAATTTGTTCAAAAAACCACAAGCCACTTTCAAATCTCAAAACTCAATGAAATATATATATTATAGCTAAACAGCTTACTCTATCTCAATATAGCTATAAATAAGTCCTTTCCACAACTCAATTCAAATTCCACTTACCCGCCACCGAAAAAGACCACCGAGTTCGTTCTCTCTCAGGTTGGATCCGGAAGTGCCACATACTGTTTGTTCATGGTTGCTCTCTCTCTCTTTCCACAAATGCACGCATGCACGCACACACATACACACACACACACACACACAAGAAAAAAGAAGCTACAGGTGAATACAGATCATAAAAATAAATGTATAATTTATTATACATAAATTGACTGGTGTACACACACACACACACACACACATGAAATTCAACTTACATGGGCATAGTAGTCACGATCCAAAAAGATCCAGAGTTCCCTCCCAGGTTGTATACGGAAGTGCCACATACTGTTTGTCCACGGTTGCTCTCTCTCATTCCACAAATGCACACACACACACACATACACACACTAGAAAAAAGAAGATACAGGTGAATACAGATCATAAAAATAAATGTATAATATAAATTGACTGGTGTACACACACACACATACATGAAATTCAACTTACATGGGCATAGTAGCCCCGATTGGAAAAGACCCCCCTCCCCCCCCCCAAGTTCGTTCCCTCCCCGGTTAGATCTGGAAGCGCCAGAATAACATTTCAACTCCACGCACACACATATACATCGAGTGTGAAGCTCCACTACAACACCACAAAAACACAGACAACGACAACGACAATAACAATACATATTACAACTTTTGGGATGTTCAGGGAGGGGGAGGGGGGGGGGAGCAGCCACAAATATCAAAGTCTGTGGTCCTTTACACAAAAGCTTATGGAATATCAATGGGTGTGTTGTCCTCTTTCTTCCACTCTCCCCCTACCTCATCCACCCGACTCTTGTTCTTCAATTCCCGCCTTCTCCGACCGCGAGGACGTCCAGAACTCGGAGCAGGAGGAGCCACTTCCTCTTCTTCATAACTGGAACCTGCTGCCTATTCGTGTTTCATCATTGGAAGACTCAGGTCCGGTATCCTCTCCTTCATCACTGGAAGACTCTGCTCCTGTCCCCTCATCTGCGTAATCTGGGTCGGTGACTGCATTCACATCTGGTCCTAGTAGTATATGTGGTAAAAACTTTTTTTAATTTTTTGGAAAATTTGAATTTGTTCAAAAAACCACAAGCCACTTTCAAATCTCAAAACTCAATGAAATATATATATATATATATAGCTAAACAGCTTTCTCTATCTCAATATAGCTATAAATAAGTCCTTTCCACAACAGAAGCTTGCTATTTTTCAAGAGAAAGACAAGAGAAAGACAAGCTTACCTCGATCATCTTCTTGACTCCCATTTTCAGTATCAGAGTTGACGGGGTCTGGTCCACCAACCCTGATACAGGGCCTCCTATAGCCCTAGATGTCGTCTCCCTTCTCTCCGCTTGATCCTGAGTCGCTAGAGTCAACATCAAGCAAGTCTAAAACTTGCACCGCATTGTAACTTCTAGACGCCATCTTCCAAAAAATGACTTTGAAAAAAATTTTTTTTTGCATAGTTACCGAGGTCACACGACACGCTCACTTTTTTCCTATGATGTAATAAGCATTACCTAAGACTGTACGTAATAGGGAGGTCCCCAGTTGAACTGGCGATTTTATAAAAAATGGAGAAGACAGTAAGTCAAACCGCAAAGTCTTGGTCGGCAAAGAAGCGGTTGTTTCAATGTGTTATGGAAGGCTACTGAGCTCAAGCAATTTTTTGCAGCTTCTACAAAGCTCTGGAGATGACTGGATCCATAAATGAAGCTGCTGTGAAGACGGTAACTTTTTTAAAAATTCGACGGAGAACCGATGTTTTTTTTTTTTGCCGAGGAAGAAATAAACGCAACTGCTGTGAGGTACTGTCGAAGCAGTCCTGGCTGAAAGCTATTTTAGATGCTTCTCCAATGCATTGGGCACCTGTGTATGCAATCTGAAGGTTCTAGCTATAAAGTAACTATTTTTAAAAATTCGGAGAAGTCAATCGGTCTTAACCCGCTTTAAAGCGGGATCCGGAACGAAAGGGTTAATGGTAACTTTTGTAGTATCAAACATCAACCATTCTGATAATCTCAATCACCAGTAACTCTTGAACAAGCTCTCAGCTACGATTAAAGTGTTATTATTTGTAATTTTAGCCAACAAATATGGATATACTACTTACACCATTCTTGAGTATTGATAACTTCTGTAGTATCAAATTTAAGTTACTTTGACCATCTGAATTACCTTGAATTCTTGACAACAAGCTCTCACCTACAAAAACAAAAGACAATCAATTATAGCACACAAATACAAAATTACTTTCTTACCTCATTTTCTTGAGCAGTGGTAACTTTTGTAGTACCAAATTTGAGCCAATCTGAGTATTTGAATTTACCAGTCACTGTTGACAAGCTCTTAGGTACAAAAATGAAAGGCCAGAGTTAATTTTGCATATTTAGCTAACAAATATGGAATTACGTACTTACCTCAGCTTCCCTCGAGAAGTAGTAGCTTCCTTAGCATTAATACTACGGCATTCTGACTACCAACGGCTCTTGACAACCAACAACCGGCACTCCGTATCCACCCCCCCCCATAAAACGGCGAAGTTTTGAAATTGAGTCTGGAAAAGGGTCTTCAATGCCATAGTAACCGGTCGAATCAACTTTTTGTTTCTTGAAAAGCAAGTATTTTCGCAGGAATTTTCTCACACTTTGGAGCTTAAGTATAAAGTAAGGCTTGCTTAATGCTGTAGTTTCAGAATAAACTGGGGTCAAGCCTAAAAAGCCGTGTTTTTAGGAGAAAAGAGATCCCCGCGCGAGCGTTTAAAGGGCATACGTACCATCCCACATACATATATACATATAACATATACCCGATTTTGCATTATCCACCCCTAATACTGTCTCGCTCGCTACGCTCGCTCGCCAATTACTACCTCACACACTCATACTCTCAACTCCACTCACAAAGAGACTGTTTGTCATTTTAGGGCCCTAGCCCTAGCCTCTCTATAAACGAGTCAGGGTGTAGAGCCTCCAGTTGGCTTGCTGTCTCATTTTCGTTTAGTTTGTACTTTTTCTTGCTGCTAAAATTATAGTGCTTATGCGGTTTGAGCGTCACTAAAATGCTTATTAAATGAACCTATGTGGACTTTTAATCATGGTCAACTACTTCCCAATACGGGAAGTTTTCTTACTATATATTTGGCCAGTATAGAGAACAGTGGATATTATGAATGTATAAATTTAAATCACAAAACAAGAGCCCTTGTCACAGTTTCATGTGAGGCATTAGCTAAATTATTAGATATAATTGAGAAATGCTTAAATTGAACCTACATGTTCAATATACAACTAATCTAATAAAGGGTGATGTGGAAGAGAATTATTTCTGGCATTACTTTTTTTTAAATAATAATTAAATTTTTATGCTATTAAATCATAGTAGCAGTTGTAAATATGACATAGGTCAATATTATAAATTTTATCTTGGTTGTGAAGTTGCAGCCAGAGGTCAGAGTTGGCACTTGTACTACTTCTATTTGTTTTTATGATGGATTTGGCATTTTTCAATGAGGCATTATTCAGCATTATACGAAATAGTTTGAGGCATGTCAGATTATAGTAAGACATAGCAAAATTATTTGTGTATCTGGCTTCATGTATCGTCAGACTGAGATAGAATTAAAGTGCCACACATGTTTTTTAAGCTTTCTGTTTGCGAAAAAATTTCATTAATTGTCATTCACCCCTTGTCTGACTATCTGCTCAGACTTAAATACAGTGATATTTATTATTAACATTTGTAGCAGATTTTTTTTAAGTGTAGACTTTTGCCATAAGATATACAACGTTCAGATTTTCTCAGATTACAAATCTTTTCTGGCTTCACACGTTTCTAAAAAGTCATCTTAAAATCTTTCTTCTAAGCTTTCTACCTCCACACAAGTAGATTTTTATGCCATCTATATGTGAGTTTACCTAGAGTACAATGATGCAATTTTTTCTGCAATAGAGGCAGTCCTGATGAGTTTGAATCATTTACATGCTCAGGCATACTAATGCAACTTGATGCTTTTTTATGCAAAGTTTTTTAACTTTTTTTTAATACTTGTTGATACACTTTCAATTGACAGTATAATATCTACGTGGCTCACTAATTTCCCGCTCAGTGTTATAGAATTTCTTCTGCATATTGCAGTTTATTTGACCTCAAAACAATTATTTCTGATAAGTTTGAGATAATGTATTTATCTTTGAATATTATGCTCCTAAAAGTAAATTGTCTGTAATATTTTGGTATTTGCAGCTTTCTAACAGTGCTAAGAGTACTCTAATATAATACTGAAGTTTAGGACAATGACATGGTCAAGTGGTAAATGCTGATCTAATAGAGATGTACCAGTGTGGAAGGGTACGGGAGTTTTAAACCAAGTATTTGAAAAAATCACAAATCAGATATGACTCCCCGTTTAGCTAATGTGTTTCCATCTGGGTACCTTGTCACCTGAATAGTATTAGTTGCACTCTCAGAAACTTATTATCCTGTTCACTTCCAAATTACCCCCTCACCCCCATACAAGGAAGTTATGATGAGATATTAGCTAGTGGGGATGGTGCCATAATATGAAACTTAAGATTGATTACACTAATTTTATAGCAATTCACCCAAAAATGAAGGTAATACACTTGTGTCTAAAGTTAGGTTGTTTGACACTATGTCTCATTACTTATCTTGTTCATCTTTTCCAGTGATAGAAATATAGATAGTAAGTACATAATTACAAAAATGGTGTAATACTTGTGACTCATAGATTCAGAAAATCAAGCTGAGGAATACAGTGCTGATAATATTCTTAAAAGAAAAAGAAAACCATGGAATATTGGAAAAGATACAATAAGTATGTTGTATTAATGTACTAAACTTATATAATCACAGGGTGCAATGGGACAATAATTTTCCATCATGACAGTTAAGTATATGTGTGTATCAAGAATAATTGGGCCCAAAAACAATTCCCTCAACCATCAAGTATATGAATTTAATGTGGGTAATGTTGTGATCATGTACTGTATTGATGTACATCATTATTGTATCAAATAGATTGCCAGTTAAACCGAATTTGTTTCTATTATTTGGTTTATATTATGCACAACCAAATTGAAGTTGATATTTACATTTGCAGATGATAATGATACTGATGGCACAATGGATGATGAACCCGTAGAAAAACGATCAAGATTAGTTGATCAGCAATGACAATAGTTTTTGTAAGTGAACTTGTAATTCTATTCAATATAATACATGAAGTTAACCAAATTTTTAATATAGATTGTTCTTCATTATTATTATAGTTAAGATTGATCATTCTCGATATTATAGTGTTTTTTTTATGTAAATACTGTGTTTAAACTTATAGTACAACCAAATTGAGCAGTTCTTATATTTTGACTATAATACTGTGAAATACAACAAATTCTAATTATAAGTTATATAAAAGCATTTAAAGGACAGAATTAGTTTAGCTCAAACAAGTTCAATTATGAGTATGCAATGGCATCATTATTAATTCATCAACATGTAAAACAATTGATTAGAGTACAAAGCAACATGAACTATAATTGATACATGAATCTTGTATGTTTAGGCTTTGTCTGCTTTCAATGTATTGGCTTGTGATCAGTGTCTTGTCTTTGGTTCACTTATAAAATCTCTCTGTGAAAATTAGTAGATGGAATGAGTGAGAAAGAAGTACCGTATTCATTCCAATTACAGCACCGCTCTAATAATAGAACCATCTGGTAACAACATTTTTTTCTTGGTCCTAATTAAACACCAATCCAATTTTTTAATTAATTTTTGTGGTGCTTAGCTAAATAGAACGGCCACGTGGACATTGGATATCACAGTCATGCATTGTGGTACTGGTATGGCTTCTACCACCACTTGACTCAGGCAACTTTCTTTGATACCATTTTGTAGGAAAGGAGCAAAAAATGAAGTATCCAGCAGTACACTATCCACTCCAATTGTACTGAATATTGGTGAAGAAGTAAAAAGACCAGTTGGAAGACCAAGAAAAGTTAACAAGGGGCCTCATGATTCTGCTAGTAGGTTGGTTGATTATTCCAGCAGCAGTGAAGAAGACAAGATTGAAGAGGTGAAAAAAAAAACAACTGAGAAAAATGTATTCTGCTGGCCAGAAAAAAAAAGTTGCTGATTATTCAAGGTACCATGGTATTCGTAAGACTGCTAGGCATTTTAAAGTTAGCCATAGTAATGTCATTAGGTGGAAAAAAGAGCGTGTCACTGCCCTTAAAAACCCTAACAAACGACATCACAGGCGTGGTCAAGGTCGAAAGTTAAGTTACCCATCAGAGTTAGAAAATAAGCTTGTAGCTTGGATCTATGAAAAGCGTGAAAGTGAATGTGCGCCAGTATCAACAAGAATTGTTAGGTGTAAAGCCAGTTCACTAGTAAGCCCAGTGAACAAATGTTTTAAAGCATCTGATGGGTGGGTGCGGAAATTTATGAAAAGGAATAATTTAGTATTGCGATGCAGAACTCACATCAGTCAGAATCTTCCACAGGATCTGGAGGATAAGATAAAAACTTTTCATGCAGAAGTCTCTGCTATTTTTGACAACAGTGATTTTCCTCTTCAATTTATTTGTAATATGGATGAGACACCTGTTTATCTTGATCTCTTGCCAGGAAAAGTTGTGTCTAAGAAAGGTCGAAAAAGTATTAAAATTCGCACCACTGCTTCTGAAAAAATTGAGTTACAGTTACCTTATGCTGTGCTGCTTCTGGCAAGATGCTGCCCTCATTCATTATTTTCAAAGGAAAAACTACAAGGAGTATAAAAAAAGTGACAATTCCAAAGGGTGTTGTGTGCACAGTTCAGCCAAAAGCATGGATGGATGAGAAGTTAATGTTCGAGTGGATCACTAAGGTTTGGATACCTTATGTAGGAAAAAATAGAGCACTTCTTTGTTTGGACACATTCTCGGCCCATTTAACTGAAGCAGTTAGAGAGGAATTTGCAAGAATTGGAACCAAGTTGCTCATTATTCCTGGAGGCTGTACATCAGTTTTACAGCCTTTGGATGTTAGCCTCAATAAACCATTCAAATCATACATTAGACGACAGTGGTGTGAGCGAATGGTCAGTGAAGCTGAAATTGGTGCAGCAAAAATAACTCCTGCATCTAAAAGCACACTTATGGAATGGATTGCAAATGCTACTGACATCGTGGAATCGAATTCACAAGGTGTTGTGAAGTCATTCCAAGTCACAGGGATTCTGAAGAAGCCTGACTGCACTAGAAGTGATGCTCTGCAAGTTGACATTGAACTCCTAATGAAGGATGTGTTTGGTCCAGATCATATGGGCTATGTCGAGCCAACTGATGACCCATTTGCCGATTCAGAGTCAAGCAGTGAAGAATTGGAAGGTGATCAATTACAAGATATTGTCTCTGATTATTCAGAACTTGATCATTCAGATATCAGTGATTTGAATTCAAATGATGAATGTATAGCACAGAGTCAAGCTGATAATTAACGCAATTTTAAAAGCAAACATTTAAATCACTAATATTCATTATTATTCCTCATATCAATGTATATTTAAATATATTGTACAATCATCTAATGAAATAATAGAATGAAATTGTTGATGTACATTGGTTTATTTAGCTAAATTGTTGACATTATTTCAGTAATTTTTTTAATTTCTTGATTTGCTTTGGCTTTCCAATAAATGTTAATTTGCATGGGATTTCTAGCCCACCCTGAGCTAAAGGGGATCTTCGTTTGTTGCCATTCACCTCGCACAATATTTCACCATCATGTTCAAGAAAATACCAGCATATCCTGGATATTTCCCTCAGTACCAGATACAATCTGATGTACAACGCATTATTTTATGTTGCTACATAAAACAGCTCAGAAATCATTAGCAACTATAGTCTAGTTCAATTATATTATGTTAGCCCACAATTTTAAAGCCTAGGTGAAGCACCTCCATCAGAACCACTATCTCATGCAGATATGCTGCTTTTGTCTGTACTGGTTCATTTCATGATCAGAATTTTTTTCCAGATTAAAAATATAATAGATTATGACTAGTACTTCATAAACTCAAGGTTTCTGAACTGCTATGGCCTTTGAAATTACTCCTTGCACTGTTATGGCCTTTGAAATTACCCATTGCACTGCTATGGCTTCCAAAATTACCCTTTACTGTCACAATCCCCACTTAAAAGCCATTGTTCTAGGCTAACAAACCATAGCAAGCCTAAAATGCCATGGTTCCAGCCTATAATGCCATGGTTCCAGCCTAAAATAGGCCTATATAGTCTAAGCATCATTCTTGAAGCCCTGCCCACAACAGGGAAATTTTAAGGAAGTTAAATAGCGGTAAAGAATGGTTCTGTTATGAAGCATCGACTTTGTTTTAGTTAAAGTTGTTTTGGGTCACTGTGTATACATAATATACTTTTCCTGGTATTTCAGGGTCAAAGTACATGGTCAGGCTTTCAAATAATATGTAGAGCAATAGTGATGATACCATAATAGTTGAATTTTGTAATAAACTCAGTATGAATACAATACATTGTTAGTGTATGGTACTCCACCGTATGCTACTCTGCTGGCCCCTACACCTATCGTTAGAGCTGGGCGATATTGGATAATACAGGCAGTTTGGATAATACAGGCAGTACGATATTAAATTAAATTATCGCGATAAAGGGATATATCACGATATTATTTCATAAATAGGTAGTATCAAACAAAGTTAAAATTTCATTTGTTTTCAGTCCAAAGCTAGTTCACGTGGCAAGACTGTCTTGTCTTCCGTAAAGGGTGGTTGCACACCGCCTACCCTATGCCATTTTTGTTGATGGTTGATGCACGATTACTACTATTGTATTGTACTTACAGGGGCTTCTCCACAACCACAACACAAGGACAAAGTACCTGCCTAACGCGCCACTCACTAAATTTAGAGCTAGATTTGGTGCACTACTAGCCTAGCCAGTAATTTACCACCATACAATGAGTTCTTTTTCATTTCAATAATACTTCATTCGCATAATTATACACATTTTTTTTCCTATTGTAAGATACTCATTATTAGATTCCAAGAAAACTGATACAAGATACAAAATTTGGAACTTTTATTGCACTCGCAATTTTTATATAATATCCCCGTCTCCCATTTCTCATACTCTATATTCTAGTACGTGAGCAATGTTTTTTCAGTTGGGTTGAATTGGTTCTAAAAATGCCCACCTATCAAGTGTAAACAAACATATATACAACAATAACAAAAGTCAGAAGAGAGAGCAGTTTCTGGAGATAAAGGTATTAGATCTGCGCAGCCTGGTGCACCTTGCTGCGTGAGCTCAGACAATCAAAAGATGGTATACTCTCATTTTCTGTGGATATTCTATCCCAAATGGTCTGGCGTATCAAATCAAGCCACTTCTTGTGTCTCTCTTCTATAGCAGTTGAAGGTTCAATTGAATTCATGAGAGAAGATGGAGTTTCCCCCAAGAAAGCATTTGCATGCTTTTTGAAGTAAGCACAACCAACTAGTCTAATGAACGGAAATTGGCTTGCTTTGGCTTGTTCTAACAAGTTTGTATGTGAAATGACTTCCACAAATGGTCCAGAAAGATCAGCTGCAATGAATTTTGCATATTGAAAGAATACTTTGTAGAAAAACGCCTTGCCTATCCCAGAAAAAAAGGATATATAATCGCAACCAGTGCAAACAAACAGTGTCTGAAGAACTCTTGGAATGTGGGAATCATGAATGTGAACTAAATCTGGATCTCGTTTCAGCAGGTCAATCAGGATATTTAGATTAATTAACTTTAGATCCTTATCACTGGGTTTACTGAGTTGAATGATAACAGAATCCCCTGCTGAAACCAAAGGAAGACCGATATGATAAACATCAGTATCTGGAGACAAAATAAACTTTCTTCTACCTGCCAAATGTTTCATATGTAGCCAGAGTCTAGTGTCTGATTCATCTACACGTGATTCTATAACTGACCACAAATATGGACCCTCATTTTTTGTGACAACCATGCTTGCTAATGTTCCTGTGGCTCCAGATGTGACAAACTTTTGCCCTTCAGCTAAAAATGTCCTGATGTTACCAACAAGATATTCAGAGAGGTAAGTAGTTAATTTTTGTTTGCATATTCTGCACTTAATAATACTTTGCCATTTTACAGGAATCTCAGCATCATTGAAAAAAATAAAACAAGTGTGGTCATCAGAAAGTGTATCTCTTCGTAACTGTTTAAATTTTTTAGGATTCTCAGTCTGTCTTCCTGGATCATCAAAAAGTAAATGTATTTCTTGGCTTCCCTTCTTGAGATAAGGTACTATGAATCGCCTCATAATAAAATTTCCGTAGTCTTTCATGACTTTGTTACTATGTAGTGGTTTCGTATGTATTAAGAACATACCTTCTAAAATAACTGAGTCAGGAATCCAGTTTGTTGGGAGAGTGTGACTAATTAATGTGGTATTTTTATATCTGGCTTGAAAAAAATTGGTAGCAATGCTTTTCTGGCCTTTCACAGGTAGTCCATCAGTGGTACATATTGCACGAGGATATTCTATGTACTGCTGGCCAATGATGTCTGGATTTTTTCCAATCTTATTTGCATATGCTATTTTTCTTCTCATACACTTTTGGACTTTCTTTAGTTCTTGCTGTGCTACATTAGTTCGTCTTTTTGATTTATTTTTACTTGAACTAAACGTTTGTAACTTTTTCCTTCTCTGGGGAACTTTGACACTTGGATTTTTTAAATAGTAAGCCTGTATTCGTTGTTCAAAAAATTCCCTTCCTAAATGATTAAAATTTAGTAGGTCATGTCTTTGCACTACATTTGCTGTTAGGTGCCGAAAAGGATTAATTAATCCCCTGTTTTCAGATATGTGGCAAGGAAAAAGTTCATATTCATTAATTTTTTCGAGCATACATGCAATATTTTTACTAGACTTGATTGCATTGTGCTCGGACTTATACATAATGGGTGAAGCTTTACTGGCTGAAACTTTTTTGGGGGGGAAAATTTGAGTTTTGAAATTGTCCATTGTTTTCACACGATGTGGAATATAGTTGACTATACGGTTGATCATATTTATTGTCGGTTTCACAATAGCTTGCTTTACATCTTTATTAATAAGCATTTCATGACATTCGTCCAACCCCACAGAATGAAGAACTTTGCCTGTTACACTTAGTGCAAACCCCCCTCTTTCAAAATACTTCAATAACTCAGCTGGCATATGCAACACATCTACAATATGCTGAGATATCAGTCTCTGATATATGGGGTGGTCAAATGCAGTAAAATTGGCAGCCATTAATTTCACTGATGCCAATCGTAGAAACCAGTTCTCACTTCTGATAGCCAGAAATAATGAAATATAGGGCTGGCAATCTGTAAAAACAAATCCACTCCAAAATTTCCAGGTGTCATCAGAGTCTGCCATTTTCTTGACATATCTAATGAATTCGTCATCAAAATCATTTCGCTGTTCTTCAAAAGATCTTATTATACTGTATACTGCTAACTCATCATAGTTAGTGTTGGCAAAGTCACTCAATATACTTGTTACAATTTCATCCACCTTATTGGAATTAGAATTAGCCTTAAAACATTGAAGCATGCTCCTAAAAAGAGCCTCCCACACTTCCATCAAGAAACGATGAGTTCGCTTGAATTGTGTACATCCACCAATGGATTGTGTTGGGTAACTGCTAAAATTAGCCAAATCCTTTAAGCCAGCTTCAAAAAACGGTTTCATGATACAACATTGGTAATTTTTTAATAGGTGCCAATCTCCAGGATATGGTATTAGCCAGCTTAGATCTTCACCATATTCATGCTTAATTACCTGAATGACATTGTACGTTTTAGCATCTCCTTCAAGCACAAGGTACTTGTGATTATGTTTAATAATATATTCAGCATGAAGTTCACCAACAATATTTAGGACAGTGTCCTTGCTATCTGCTATTTCATCCATTACTTTGATGTACTTGACTATACCCACTTCTGGCTCAGAAATATGGTCCTGTCGCTGTGCCCTGCCCAACCAGGTAAAATCGGTTGTAGTTATTCAAAACTATTGTGAATTAAATACTATTTTATTACAAGCTACTGGCAAACCTGTAGAAGAACTGTACTTTCAGGAGAAAGAGATTTCTTCTAGGGTTGGATTCACTAGAAATCATTCTTCTCAAGACATATACTTATCTCAGACAATGTTTCATAAGACACTTGTAGAAACCATGCAGCACCCACAGGGACCAAACATGTGGCTTTGACTGACCCTTACCAACTTGCTACCATTTACCCACTTGATAATCCTTACCTTTTCTAATGAATATTCAATGAAGAAATTATGCCATGAAATTAGATGCAACAAGAATGAAAGTCAGTATTCAACAATTTTAATCCTTGATTTCAATAATGCATATATTTTTAACGAGATTTATTGGTCAGGAACGCTAGTTAATAGCAATGTGTGGGATGACTCTCTGGAAGCCATTTCGAAATGCTCATAAAGAAGCCAGCACAAAGGGCGTCTAGGGACTCCTTGGGTATTCTATGAACAGGCAAGCACTAGTTTAATCTTTATTCTTCAATTGTACGTCTTTTGGACGGCAAAAGCCAGGTAGTTTCAACATTTTGAGGCTCAATAAGTAGCCATTATTTATTCCAATTTAGCGCCTTTTGCGCGGGCTCTCGGTAGACTACTTCCGGTTTGCAAATAAATTTGTACGGGTGGCGTAACGACTGTTTGAGAAAAAACCAGAGAAACAGGTAATTACATGTGATAACAATGAAACAACATCTACACGTGGAGTAGGGTTTATCAAGGTGGTGCCAGCTCTACCTTATAGTTTATAAAAAAAAAGTAGTTGCACTTGACTGAAAGCCAAGCTACCCCTAGAATGTTTCAGCTGTCTGATATTACATAGTGGGCCTCATGTTGTCATATAAAGGCCCAAAATATGACATTATGAGATTAATATTTATTTCTGTGTAAATGGGTGACTGTGGTCAAGGGGTGTGGCCAAGGGGTGTGGCCAAATACACTTTACTTGCTATTTTCTTGGGCAACACTTCAATTAACAAGTGTTTGAATTTTGAAAATTGTTGAATTTGCTTGCGGTGTGTTATTAGGTCCTCCTTCCACGGCCTTGTAATTCTCACCTGGGTGGCCTGGGTGGCGTCTCTACAACCTGGATCTCAGCCAAACTAAATCAGTTTTAAACGATTAGAGTATTAATTTTTCCATCAACATTTTCACTATGGCTTAAAAACTTACTTTATCTATGAAATAGAAACTAGTTTATAAGATATAGTGTGTGCAGACATGATTCCCCTTTACCCCCCCCCCCCCCCCCCCCCCCCACCACTTTGAATCACCTTCAATCACCTCTGCAGTGTTAGACTTATGGTGACCAATGAGTGATGTCTAGTGATGATATATTTGTAATATTTGTGTAGTGAACCGTATTCTCTAGAGAACTCATTATTTACACACAGACTTACACCATATCCATCTTATATTATTCATTGCTTATAAATTTTTACTGGCCATTTTTTTTGGTTTTATTTCTGCTACGTAGAGCCCCAGCCATGGCATATATAATGTACCTATTATATTTTCACTATGAGATTGGTTTGTACGATTATGATAACTTGTGTTTATCTGTATAAAATACCAAGTTCAGAAGCAAGCCAGTAGAGGAGCTAGTAAGAGCAGTGGTGATGGACGTGCGGGTTGTTCATGTGCTAATGGTTGCAATCTTGTCATCACAATATTATTATCCTGTATTTGCACAAGGTAAGAATATTTGTATTTAATATGTGCTTGTCATTTGGACATTTACAGTCACTAGTATAGTTATTAGCCGCGTAAAAATATTGAATATCTTTTTTTTTTCTAATGAGTAAAAGATACTGAGAAGAAAGAAATTGTGAAGTGATAAATTAGCGGAGTGAAAAAATTCCACAGATAAAAAGAATCTTGGTCTGATGAGAATGAGACTGTAGCACAGCATACAGAATGAAGAGTTTGTTTGCAGGCTGTTTTTTGTATCAGAGCGCTTGTATA
>WLWD01006376.1_pt1 | contig 46699 bp, 45 predicted proteins | sample 6712731 | NCBI WGS metagenome assembly WLWD01 (sample SAMN12718690, study PRJNA576275) | sponge metagenome | isolation source: marine sponge | host: Mycale hentscheli | place: New Zealand: South Island, Marlborough, Capsize Point | collected 2014-11-01 | reverse complement strand
ATATACTTTATGTGTGTGGAGACAAGGCTGCATCCTGTGACTTCTGTATATATACTTTATGTGTGTGGAGACAAGGCTGCATTCTGTGACTTCTGTATATATACTTTATGTGTGTGGAGACAAGGTTGCATTCTGTGACTTCTGTATATATACTTTATGTGTGTGGAGACAAGGCTGCATCCTGTGACTTCTGTATACAGTCGAACCTCCGAACAACAGCCATGCATGGGGACGAACCCTTTGGCCTTTGTAGAGAGTTTGACCTTATTTCGGAGTTTTTTGGATTAGATGAAGATCTTGTGGACCCAGAATGAAAAGTGACGTGATTAAATACATTAAATGAATCAGACGGATTCTTAAGACATTTAACAAAAAATAATAGGTCTAGTAGTAATTGTAGGAGATGAATAAGTCTTAATTTATAAGAAATATTATAATTATTTAAAATGTATTTAGTTGCACGCGGTTGAACTCTTTCCAATAAGATAATGTCTTGTATTTTGTTGGGAAACCATAGCTGGGAACAGTAGGTCAGCTGAGATCTTACAAGTGATAGATAGAGGGACTTCTTAATGTTAATGGGTGATGTGCAAGGAATTGTTCGCCTAATTAAATACAGAGACCGATAAGCTTTGCTGCATATTTCTTTGATGTGGACAGACCAAGATAAACTATATTATATCAGAGATTAAAATACCTAATACCTACCTTTGGCATCATCAGCAAATAAAAACACAGACGAAAAAGAGCAGAGAGACGGTATGTCGTTAACATAAATAAGAAAAAGCAAAGGTCCAAGTACACTACCTTGAGGGTACACCTGATTTGACAGGAAGTAAGTCAGATTTACACCCTTCAACCTCAACAAAATGCTTTCTATTTTGTTAGTAATCTTTGAAAAATAACCAAAGAGGACCAGTAATGCCAGTTAGCCAAAGTTTATACAGAAGTTCATTGTGGGGGACTGAATCAAAGGCTTTGGCAAAATCAAGAAACACAATTTCTGTGTGTCGCTTTGACTCCACAGAATTGAAAACTAAAGTATATGATAGAAGAAGTTGTTGAAGAGTGGATCTATTTCTGATAAAACCAAATTGTGTCTTTGAAATTTTTGGATATATAAAATCTATTATCTTAGAGTAGACTATTAATTCAAGTACTTTATGAAGAATGTTTAGGAGAGAAATAGGCCTGTAGTTGCTAACTTCAGATACACTTCCTTTCTTGTGGAGAGGAAATAATTTGTGTACCTTCCAGTCAGCTGGAATGGAATGAGATTCCATAATGACAGTAAAGAGAAGAGAAACTGTATGTGCAAGTGAAGATGCGCAGAATTTGTAAATATATGGGAACGTAAGTTTAGCTTAGTGATATACGATATTGATGAATGTCTTCAAGGCACTTCACATCAGGTTAGGTTAGACAGTGATCAAAAGCAAGTGATATCAGTATTATCTTCACTCATGCCTGATATCTCTAAGCTTTCTGTTAGAGATTGCACGAGAATGGGTAAATATAGCCCCTCTCATGTAAGGCCTCGACCTCTACTTGTGAAGTTGTTGAGAACAACTGAAGTGTCTGTAATCCTATCCAACCGAAGTAAATTGACCAAATCAAAGGTGTATATAAAACCTTATATGACCCCTTCAAAGAGAAACTCTGAGAGTATTCTCTTAAAGGAGAGAAAGTCTTTGATTTCCTCTGGGGCAAACCCAAAGGACATTAAAGGTAAAAGCAACAAGCTTCTTTTAAATGGATCTGTCTATGGATCAGTCCAGGGCTCCTCTTTTTCACTCAATGTCCAGAATTCAATTCAAGTTTCCTCTGATTCGCATGTTGACGTGGATCCAGTAGATAGCACACGCTGTGGTCCAAGGAGAGAGAGTGAACAAAGGCGCCGGTTATGGCCTGGAAGTGCCCTGTATCTACCGCGTGTTCGGCCCACCTGTTTATGTCTGCCGAATGAGAGAACTAGTTAATAGAGGGACATCTGTAATGAATGTAAAATTAGTATTAGCATTCATTTAGTATATATTATGTCTTTTATTAAATTGAAAGGCACACAAGTCATAAATTAGTTAGGCGTGGCAAGCTAAAATTGAAAGGCTAGGCAAAATGGCGGCATCAATAAGTTGGGTGTGGCTAACTGGCCGTCCCAAGAAGTAAATTTTGTACAAGACATTACATTTTGGGGCACACAACTTGGCCGTTGTCCGGAGTAGAGAGTCAACCGTTACTTGGAGTCAAAAAATCCATTACATACAAGCAGAAAATACTCCGTTCCCAACGGTCTGACCGTTGTTGAGAGTCTGACCGCTTCTCGGAGTCCCGTTGTAGGGAGGTTCGACTGTATATACTTTATGTGTGTGGAGACAAGGCTGCATCCTGTGACTTCTGTATATATACTTTATGTGTGTGGAGACAAGGCTGCATTCTGTGACTTCTGTATATATACTTTAAAGGGTGTCCTAGTGGAACATGTGTTACCAGACAAGAAATGGCAAGAAAATGAGGCTATGAAACTTGATGATTACTTGCTTGATATCATGCTAAAGGAGTTGACCTATCCAATTCATAAACCTTCTTATTATTTGTGAGTCAGTCAATGAAATCATCATCATTATTTTTTTAGAATTAATAATATTACAAATAAAAAACAAGCATTATTTGTAAACACTTTAATGACATAAGGGTGGATGAAAATTACACAAAATACAACAAACAAACAAACAAAAAGTCTATGGGCAATATCAGTCAAACTTGAGGGTAGAACTCTGTCAAATATATGATAGTTTTTAATTCTTTCCATAGCTCTTTCAACATGTATGCGTAGAGAAGGAATTCTTCTAGTAGTAATAATTTCTGGTTCATCAAACTGTTCTTTTCCTTTAAGAAATGGTGGAATATTTAGCCTAACACCTCTAACAATCAAATCTTCTTCAATATCAAATCCTCAGTCAGTCATAACTGAATCACCTTGCTCCAAGAGATCAAGCAATCCACTACGTCTGTCTAGTCAGTTCTTTATCTGGTATACAGCCTGGAAAAAACTTTGACACAAACGTAATTGCTCCACTAGGTGAAATACCCACGTCTAATGCTTTAAAAGTATTATGGTTTTTGTAACTAGAAAATGTCATTAGTTAGAGCTCTGGCAATCTAGGCTGGGAAATGAATATTTCTGTGGCATCAATAATTACACGTGTTGTAGGTACTTCTCTTTAAATTGACGTGGCATATAAGAACAAATGAAGTCCCTGGGTGGCCAGATTGGAATTTCTTTCAACTTTCAAAAGAGAAAATTAATCCAGGTTATAATAATAGAAACAGTTGATTGAGAAATTTCAAAGCGATCTGCTATTGTTCCATTAATCCCAGACGTAATCGAATTAATACTAAAAAAATTCATTTTCAGGAGAAAGAGCTCTTGGTCGGTAGAGTTTACCTGTTTCACATTCAAGTACTTCCTTGTTTGTATCATACTTGAGGGAGTGAACTGCTGGGCCAAGAAATTCATACCAAGTCATTAATGAAGCATAACTTGGAAAACCAGTGTAGAATGAAATTCTCGAGTCATCACCATTTACGTTAAAGCTTTCCTGGCATTTCAATTTCAGCTCACTAACTTCATTGCTCAAGCTTTCTAACTTGGATTCACAGCAACATTGTGTACAACTAACCTCTGTTTGTATTGCAACTTCTTTTGACAAGACATCAGGCTCTTTAGCTACTACCAGAAACTTCAAGACTATGTAAATTGATACGCACCTTGGGGAGTTTTCTAGGCACAACAATTCTGGACAATCGAGGTAAATGTAGCGTAGGAATTTCGTCTGGTCCTAACAAACGTTAGTTTGCTCCCAAGAAGTGCCTGCTGCAAATACGGGTGTGCCGATTGATAGGTAGTTGTTTTCGGCCGATAGCATGAATCCATTGCTTCAACAAAGCCTTCCTTTTCAGTGGCAAACTGTAGAATGACAAATGCTTGTCAAGAGATGAAGCACCAACTACCCGTCATAAAACTAACAGTATACAACAGACATGTGTGTATAGACATGCCAAATATGCATTACAGTGGCGAATAATACGCGCGTACTTTACGTGTACGGCAGGGATATGGTAAAGGGTTTATCAATAACAACACGACGGAACGACTAGAGGAGTGTAGATGGACTCGGAATTGATGATGGTGGACGCTGAAGTGAGGATGGATGGTAATATGAGCATGGGTCCCTGCGACTCTGTAAGTTAGAGAGGTGAAGTGAAACCAGTAGCTTATAGAGTGTGCGTTTGTGTGAACCGCTAGATGAACGGCATGGATATGACTGGGGGAATGGCAATGTACTTCACATTTGCTGGACATCAGTGCTCCTTCCTCTTCCCCAATCTAAACTTGGACACACCTGCAGGTAAGGGAGAGTAGACTGGAATTCTCCTGTACAGAACCTGGTAAAGTGTGCGACATAGAGAAAGCTTCAGTCTGACAACATTGCTGGTATATAACTAGAGCCCACCTCATAGTCCACACATAGCTGCTTCAAATTATATGACGTTACCACTGAAGTTATCATTGGGCTGTCTGGAATGATGGTGCAGATTAGGAGCTGGATATAGACTGTCATAGGTCATGAGACTAACTGTTTATTGTAACATTTACTTAGCTCTTTTTTATGGTGTGTATGTGTGTGTGTGTATGTGTGTTTGTCAGCCATGTTTGTGGCTGTTGTGTTAGTGATAGTCCTAGCCATTCTCTATGAAGGTCTGAAGAGTTTGAGGGAATTCTTGGCGTCATTGGAGATCAAGCCTGCCAGGAAGGAGACAAGGACAGCAGCAAAGGCATCATCACAGAAAGGGAAAGAGAACACCGATGGCAATGTCTCTCTGTCTAACAGTGTACAGAGCCCCTCACACCTCACTAGTCCTGAGAGAACTCCACTTCTCCACACTAAATCAAGGTGAGGGGAGAGATCCTCGCTCCAGTGGGTGGGAAATTTGAGAGTAACTAACTTAGCTAGCTGTCTATGTGCATACTGTGAACTCTACTACAGTAGAACCTCTCTATAATGGCCAACGTCGGGAATAAAATTTTGGCCTTTATAGAAAGGTGGCCTTATTTCAAAGGTTTTCAATAATAATGAATAAATATGATAATAATGTCGAATAAGTGATAATAGTGTCGAATAAATAATGACAATGGTTAGGTGTTACTACTGTTTGCTGTAAAGTTTGGTTATAAAAATCATATATCACGAGGCTGAAAGAACTCTTGTAGAGTGCTCTGTCTACCATGACAAAGGCTAGCAGTATGAAGCTGAATCAGCTTATCTACCGTGAATGTAAGTCGTGTTGCTTCTTCAGGATGCCCTTTATTATCCATAAACACTCTAACATCTTCTAGAGCAGCTATTGCATCCTCGTATTTTGTTATCTTAGGTGGAGGTGGTTCCAAGTCAAATTCTTCTTCTTCCTCATTAGTTACTTGTGGAGGAGAAGCAGAACTTGCATTAAGGTCAGCATAAAACCTGTCCTCCCAGTCATCACCATGTTCCATACAAATGGACATGTCACCTTCTCCACTGATATACTCCTCCATTCCACAGCACATTTCTGTCTGAGAAATTTGATTAACTAAAGCTTGCAATTCCTCTTGTTCTTCCATATCAGCAAACGGGTCTTCATTTTCAAACTGGCGGCCAACAACAGAGAAATCAGTACGAGTAACTCCTGCTTTCCGGAAGCATTTCATGACAGTTTCTTCCTTTACTGAATCCCAGGCTTGAGCTACCCAACGAATGGCCTGAAGAACATTGACTGATTGTACTAGTTGGGATGCTGTTTCTGTGGTTTGGTCAATCTTTGAAAGCACAAATCTTAGAAAAAGCTTTCGATAAAACACTTTAAAATTTTGTATAATACCTAAATCTAGTGGCTGTAGATGCGATTAGGCATAGATAAATATTGCTTTTTTTTCTGCCTAAAATTCTTTCTCCAATGCTCCCAAACTTGCCCTATAATTCTTTCAAAATGTGCCTATATTTCTCATTTATTGCTTGGCCAAAATTCATGTGATACATTGTGAATTACAAAAAAGAAAGTTTTTAGCGACTGTTATATTGTAGCATAACTGAAGCTGAAACATAGTCTTCCAGTGCTCTTTCCTGATTGTCTTTGAAAGAGTTTGAGAGCAGTGAAAATACCCGCTCTGCTGCAGCTGATGAAGGCTGGATTAAAGTTATGTATTTACATGCTCGAGCCCAATTAGGTAAGCGGTATTCATGGTCTCTCCACCACGCAACAGGATCAATTGCTGAACTAACATCTTCTGCAACTGATAGATAATTAGGGAGCTCTTTCTTTAGTTCTTCGATGACTGAAGATGGAAAGAATGGAAACACACTCAAATCATTTATATCACTTGGAGTAGGATGCATGGAATTGACCTTAGAGGGAGAAAAAAGACGTGCAGCTTTAAAAGCATTCATTGCTGGCTTGAGATCTTGGTCAAACTTGAGCTTGAAATATTCATATGCTGGCTTCAAACATGTGTCCGCATAGTCCAAGAGCTGTTTTTCATGAATAGAATTTCCATTAGCTTCTTTTTTCGTCATTGCAGCAACATTAGGCCAATGCTTTGACAGTATAGCAATATATAGGGCATTTACACTTTCGTAAGTTTCCAAAGCTAAAAATCCATCACCTTCCAAATTATAAGTTGCTTTTACAAATGGCTCCATGCAATCAACAGTAGCAGCCAACTCAATTTTAAGCTTTCTTTTCTTTGCAGGATCATCAAGAATAGCTCGCAGCTTGGCAGCATTTGCAGGGGAAATGTCTTCATCCTCTAATAGTGTGGTGGCATCACCAAACGTGACCATAAGCTTAGCCAAAACCTCATAGCGACTCCACCACCTTGTTACAGAGTACGAAGGTGGTGGTAAGCCAGTCAATGACTTCCATCTTTCACGTGTCTTAGGACTACGAGTAAACATTCCTATCCATGCTTTAGAAAATTCATCAAGGATGGGTGTTTTCATATTTTCTCCAACCCTATCCAAGGTATGGGAAAAACAGCCAATATCTAGAATATTTTGGTATATAACTTTAGCAGTCCTCATGGCAACCTGATTTACTGACGCCCTGTCATGCATTGCACCTATAACGAGATCAGATGAAATTCCCATTTCTGTAGAAATACAGCTATTGATTTGTCTGGCTACTTCTTCTCCAGTCATTGACTTGGCCAGAAGCATTAGCCTGCAAACATCTTGTTTAATAACCCATTCATCTGTGAGATACCTCACCACTATCACCAATGCCTCACACACGTGTGTGGTACCATCAAATATTATTGAGATAGGCCTCCCACGAATAGCTGCTTTAACTCTGTCACTCTCCCGACCAAGGACAAATGGCAACAATTGTCGCATGTTGGGTGTACTAGTAAGTGCTAAAGCATTCTCTTCTAGCAGCTCCCTGAAATGATCAATTTTTGAAATAGCCGTACCAGACTTCAACATCGCAGTTAGAACTCTTATTCTATACACCCTCACAGAATCAGGTAATGTCTCACCAACAGGATGATTTTGCTGGTCATAAAGCTTCAATGCTTTAGCAATATCCATCTCACTGGCCACTTTCCGTTGTAGGCGATCCTTTCCCTTCTTATGCTTATTACTCTTTAGGTGTGTTTGAACCGAGCTCTTTTTGTGCGACACAACTTCTCTACAAGCCTCACAGAAAAGCTTTTTGCTAAAATTAATCTTTAAGCATTCATTTGGAAACTCCTTAAGCCTATCACTTGGTAGCACACCCTTTGGATCACTGACCTGAGCTCTACCTTTGCTTTTCTTGACACCAACAGGTGGCTTAGATTTAATAGCTCGCTTTCTTGCTAGAGTTGATGGATCTGGGCACTTCAGAACATCTAACAGTGACCTTGGGCTCTCCCTTCGAGAGTTAGGCAAATCAGTAAGCTCAGAATCAGAACAACCACTAGCAGGTTCAGAACATGAAGCCATGTTGTGTGAACTGAATGTGTGAAAATCTATTAATGCATGATGCAATTATACAAGCAGCAGCTGGATCAGTAACTGATCCAGCTGCTGCTTGTATAATTACATCATGCATTAATAGATTTTCACACATTCCACATTAAGTAATCTGCTAATTCTAAAAAAAAGTTGCCTATATTTCTAGCATATTTCTCATTGCTTCCATGTGCCTATATTTCCCAAAAAAATTCCAGCAATATTTATCTATGCCTAGATGCGATGTAGTGTTTGGAGGGAGAAAAATGATCTTAATATTAGAGTATTTTTCCTTCAGCTCGTGAGGATGACATCCAGCATTGTCCATGAGAAGAACAATATATCTAGAGGAAGATGACAAACGGCGATTAACTTGCGAAAGCAACTCGTCTAATATTTCGCCGGTCATCCATGCATTGGGTTGACTGAAATATTGTACTGGAAGCTTTGATACATCGATTCCTTTAAAACACCTAGGTTTTTTTGATTTCCAAATTACACAGGCAACTTCTTTACCACCAGCTGCATTAGCTATAAAGCAAATAGTAAAGCGTTGTTTTGCCTTTTTTCCTCCTTTACACTGAGACCCCTTCTTTCCAAAGCCATACTCGGGTAGAGCACGCCAGAAGCATCCTGTTTCATCAAGATTCCAGATGTTTTCAGCTGAATACCCATGAACTAACTCGGGAAGTCGTTCCTTCCAAGAATCTACAGTTTCTCCAGACACATCACCGGATTCACCACAAACTTTCATCCTGTGAACATCATATCGCTTTTTCCAACAGTCTAGCCACCCATTGGAAGCTTTAAAATTATGGAAAGACAATTGCTCAGCAATTAACCTTGCCTTCTCACACAACTGTGGACCGGAAGGATAAATATTTCTGGCAGTGGCAATAGAATACCATTTGTAAAGCAATTCATTGATTTCACCAAACTCACAAGTACGGGATCTTTTGCCTAGCACAACACTATCATTTGAAATATTGGATTCATATTGCTCTCTAATGTTATCTTGATGGGCTAAAATAGTGTTAACTTGTGTCTTTCCACAATTGAACTTATCAGCCAGAATCCTGCTAGTTATGTGTGGGTTCTTCTTCCTCATTTCAATCAATTCATATTTCTTCTTCAAGCTAAGAGCATTTCTCGCTTTCTTTGTCGAAGACATGGCTCCTTCCAGAAGTATGGATTTAGCAGCACAACAGGCAACCCATAGAGAGTAAAGGGTCGAGACTTCACAATGTGGTCAAGCTCCACCCACCGCTATCTCAACCGGAGCGATGACTAGCCAGCCCATAGCCAGTACAGAGGTTGCTAGCTTCAGTTTTGAATCGTTCATACGTGGCTATCATGCTTATAAAGCGCAATGGGAACCCTGGGTAGGGGAGGTGCTACGTTTGGAACGAGATCCAACCAACCAGGAGGACATCAATGCTGTAGCGATAATCAATGCTAGTGGAATAGTCGGTCATGTACCCTTCAACTTAGCTCCTATTATGTCAGCGTTTCTGAGGAGGCCTATAAATAAGGGAATGGCTGAGGTGACAGGAAACAGAGTGAATCGTGGAGCTGGCTACGGGTTGGAGATTCCATGCAAGTACCACTTCTTTGGATCATCCTTGTATATAGAAAGACTAAAAATTATTGTGGACAAGCAGCGTTCTGATGGATTGTTGTAGTTTTCATTGTGTTATTGTTATAGAATGAATGCATGTATATGAAATACCGAAGGGTGTGTTGGGGGTGGAGCTAACTGTCCGTTGTAAGCAGGTCCCGCTGTACTAGTGGTGTTAACAGTAGTGGCCGTAATACGGAGTAGAGAGGTGGCCGTATTGCAGGGGTTTCTATAGTACTAAAAGCAATAGTCGTGCGGTCTGGACCAATCCAAGTGGCCGCTTAAGACAGTGTGGCCGCCAATGACAGGTGGCCGTTAAGTAAGGTTCCACTGTATACCACTGGACCAGTGACAGATACACTCAAACCTCTCTTCTCTGGATGCCTTTATTACGAACACACCTCCGTATTGGGCACAAGTTGGCCAATAATTTATCAATTTACAGCACACGACTTCACTAATTTGACGACCATTACCAAGCACATAAGTGCAAGCCAGTTATTTCTAGTTTCAGAGAGTTGTAGAAGCTTAGTAAGGATTGCAAGTGAAAAAACGAAACAACAACAACAACAACAACAACTGTGTTTTTAGCTTGAAAAAAGCCTGAAACTTCTTGAGCGAGTTGTTGTCAACATGTAGTTAGAGAGAAGTATTGTCTTACCTCAGTAATGGGCATTGCTGAGATACAGACACCCTCAGGTCCCAAGCCAGGCAAGAGGGATTGAGTGGCTGAGATACAGACACCCTCAGGTCCCAAGCCAGGGGGATTGAGTGTACATTGTATTCTTTTTTTTTTTTTTTTTTAATAAGGAACAACCATTGTATTGTGAAAACTGCCATTTTCCAATTCAGTACAATACTTTGATCTTTGTTTTTATGTATGTGTTGTCCAGACAACTAAGCATGTTGAAGCTAGTTATTGCCAGCTGGTCTAGTCCATTACACATGCTACAGTCCTTGCTGCATGTGGTTCAAGTGGGAGTGGCTTACATCCTGATGCTGGTGGCGATGACGTACAATGGGTGGTTGTTCCTGAGTGTGTGTGCTGGAGCTGGACTGGGATACTTCCTCTTTGCCAGATGTAATCGCACCATTAGTGCCATCAGGAGTAGCGAGGATCACTGTCACAGTTAACTAAGTTCTTCACCGACTCATTCTAGAATGTGTGTCTATTTTAATCCATCAACTGTCAAGATCAATAGGTGTCAGGTCTTAACTTTGTCATTAACAATTTGAAATTTAATTAACTAAGAATAGTAGCAGAGGACAAATGCACCAACTATCCTTTACCATATTGCTGTTGGGAGTTCATAATTTTGAAGTCATGCACTATTTCTACCCAGGATTGGGAGGAGTTATGATATAGTATAGTAATTATAAGCAGGGGAAATAGAAGTTGGGACTCCTCCAATTTATTGCTTGGAAGGGCACAGCATGAAGGTATAGCCATTATGGTATTGATGGGCTTATGAATTCAATGCATTTGCAATGAACAAATGGCTATAAGCTGCTTATCACAATGACCAATAGCTACTGACTACAGAACTCAGTTGGTATTTACAGCTACCATTACTGCAAATCAGTTGTCTCTTGGGTAGTGAAGAATTGATGATCCTAGATAGTTCAGCTTATGGTGCCATGTTGATGTATATTCACGCACAAAGCAGACAAAGTAGTTCATTGCTTTTAATTCGCATAAAAATATTTACTGTCGGTGGGGTTGCGCGTCATTATTTGAGTCATTATCCATCCTACCATCTCTATTGAACTATGGCAGCAGAGGAAACTGTGGCATCCTTATGCGGAAGAAATCCCGCTGACCTCAAAGTGGCTGAACTGAAACTATGGCCTCAGGAATGGAAGAAGTCCACAAGGGGGAAAGTCTGACCTATAAATAAAAGTGATGCAAAGATTCGGAGGGTATTTTCTCTTAATACATCATTTTCTGTCCTCACTTTGTCCACATATTTCTGTCCACTTCTATGATTACTTTCACTGGTGGTTATGTGGACTTTTGGTTTGTGTTCCTAAGATGCAGAGAATGGCTTCACCTGAACCTGCTCAAGTCCTACTCGGTGGCTCTGCTTGTTGCCAGGTATAAGTGTGTTATTACTATAGTATTGCAAATTATAGAAGTTTAGCTAGCTTAATATTTGCAACTTGTAAGGAAGTAGTTTACTCAATATTTGTAGCAAAGAGCAATAGCTATCTACAATATTTATAGCTAGAAAGTATAGTTTGTACATGTGACTGCTAACATAATATGAAATAAATAAATGGGATGAATCAATAAATAAGAAAATAAATTTATTATTTTAATTTTTTATGATTTATTTATAACGAACTAGTGGGTATGATACAATTCATATAGCTGCATTTTTGTGAAATTTAGGGTGACTGCATACATTAAAGAGGGTTTGGATCATCCATCTTGTAGATCCTCATCATCACTAGATAGAGATGTACCACTGTATAAATTCCAAAAGATGGTTGGAAAGACATTAAGTCCATTGATGGCAAGTTTTAAGTTAAATTTTAATAACAGTCATATAGTCACCTACTTTGTTAATCGATCTGTTCACGATGGGCTTCCTGCTGATGATTTCAAGACGATAAACAAATCTGCTGAATATCTTTTTTGCTGTAGACGTGTCCAATCTATTCAATATTAAGGTAATCTATATTAAAAATATTTGTCTGCCAGAAATGATGAAGGGTCGAGTATATAATGTCTGTATTGGTCTCAAGAGGGATTCTAGCGATATTATGTATGTAGCTTGTGTTTGTCCAGCAGGAAAGGGCCCGAAAGGTAGTTGTAAACATATTTCAGCTTTAACTTATGGCATATCTGAATTTTGTAAAGTTTTTGGACAGTCCAATTCAAAGACAATTACAGATGTTTTGCAAGTATGGAACAAGCCAAGGACAAAAAAAAGTTACTCCTATTCCTGTTGATGAGCTAGGATCTAGAAGAAGAGAATTGACTAAGCCATCTAGAACAGCTCATATATTATTTGATCCTCGTCCATTGAGGCAGGAGAGTTCTTTGTCACTAGAAAAATTGTGTTTTGATTTACTAGTTTTACCCAAAGAAACTGCATTTTCCACTGTCCTTGTACCTCCAGTACTAAAAATTCAACTGGACCACTGCTACACTAGTTTGACAAATACAGATTTGCCATGTCAAACTACACCATGCATTGCATTACCTAAGGTTTGCCCATATTTTGAAGAATTAAGGAGCAAAAGTGAGAGTATCATAGAAAAACTTACCTTAACAGAAGCACAATTAGAAGAGTTAGAGAAAAAAACAAAATTTCAATCAAAAGATGCACTTTGGTTTAAGGCAAGAAAGAATAGAATAACTAGTTCAAAATGTGGTCGCATCTTGGTACAAAAACGGCCAAGCATTTCACTTTTGCAATATTGCTTTTACCCCAAACCATTATGTATATACCAAAACCAATTCAGTGGGGTAGAAAGCATGAACCAGATGCATGCCGGGAATGTACTAAATATATGAATGCTAATGACCATAGTGGATTAACAGCACGAAGATGTGGCTTTTTTGTCCATCCACTTAAAGGATGGCTTGGTGCTTCACCTGATGCTTTGGTATTTGATCCAATTGGATGAAAATTACACAAAATACAACAAACAAAAAAGTCTATGGGCAATATCAGTCAAACTTGAGGGTAGAACTCTGTCAAATATATGATAGTTTTTAATTCTTTCCATAGCTCTTTCAACATGTATGCGTAGAGAAGCAATTCTTCTAGTAGCAATAATTTCTGGTTCATCAAACTGTTCTTTTCCTTTAAGAAATGGTGGAATATTTAGCCTAACACCTCTAACTATCGAATCTTCTTCAGCTCCAAGAGATCAAGCAATCCACTACATCTAGTCAGTTCTTTATCTGATATACAGTCTGGAAAAAGCTTTGACACAAACGTAATTGCTCCACTAGTTGAAATACCCACTAATGCTTTAAAAGTATTATGGTTTTTGTAACTAGAAAATGTCATTTGTTAGAGCTCTGGCAATCTGGGCTGGGAAATGAATATTTCTGTGGCATCAATAATTACACGTATTGTAGGGTACTTCTCTTTAAATTGACGTGGCATATAAGAACAAATGAAGTCCCTGGGTGGCCAGATTGGAATTTCTTTCAACTTTCAAAAGAGAAAATTAATCCAGGTTATAATAATTCTAGAAACAGTTGATTGAAAATTTTCAAAGCGATCTGCTAAATCTTGTTTTATTAATCCCAGACGTAATCGAATTAATACTAAAAAAAAATTCATTTTCAGGAGAAAGAGCTGTTGGTCGGTAACGTTTACTTGTTTCACATTCAAGTACTTCCTTGTTTGCATCATACATGAGGGAGTGAACTGCTGGGCCAAGAAATTCATACTAAGTCATTAATAAAGCATAACTTGGAAAACCAGTGTAGAATGAAATTATCGAGTCATCAACTTTCATTCCTGGCATTTCAATTTCAGCTCACTAACTTTGTGGTGGAACACCCACCACGCTTGCAGACTGCACCCACAGGACACACCTCTACTTCTGTGACAGACTCTTCTTAATAATATATTCCATATTCTTAAGTCACCACTGTGCTGTATCACATGACTATATCTGAGCATGGCTCAGACTGGTTGTCTACATATATGGCTGGTCTGTGGCATGTGCTGCAGTTGTACAATTGTGCCTTTGTCTCATAACCCTTAACAGACTTCAAACTTCTGTGTATTGGGTAGTGGGAAGCCTTTGCAAAATTTGTACTGTGCAACTCTGGTGGCAGCCTACTGTATCTCCCCAGTTGTCACACCACAAACTTCGATTACTCAAGCTTTGATGACTTCGCTGAAGCGTCAAACACTGGCCTGACCTTTGTGGTTGTTGACGTGTCCTTAAACACACCATGTATTGGCAAGTAGTAGTTTGGCTTTGTTTGTAAATCAGAAGTTGGCACCTTCTTCGCATGATCGAGAGTGAGGTATTCTGTCAAGGTGATGTTAAACTCTCTGAGCTTGTCCTTCCTAGTCAGTGACTTCTCGTTTTGGGGGAAATGTTTGACTGCCATATTTCGTGATTCACCCAAAGATGGTGAGTTGTCTGGCCGAGGAAGACAGACACTGTATTGACCTACTCGGTTCTCAGCTCTGCTCCTGCCAATTCTTGCCCAGCATATCATGAATGAGATACAGGCAATCCAAGCCATCACCTCAGTTGACTCCTGTAAAGTCAAACACTCTTATCGTCGTGGCCAAGTCACAAAACTAAAGGCCAAGATAGAAGAAATCCACGGAAGAGCACTGCGAGACATCAGGATTACTGAACTCCAAGTTCTCAAGCAAGACCTCACCCGTGAGACAGACCTCCATGGTGCTCTGCAAAGCCAATATGAAGCTCTGCTTGCCTCCAAAGCTACCCAACAAGAATTGGCAGAGGAGGAGTGCGCTGGTGAAGAATACAAGTATGCACATCGGCTCTTACTTCAGGGTTTGGTTGATCTAGTGACCTACCAAAAGGCTGTCTCTTCAACAAGAACTCAGCAATCTGGACAACATTAGCGACGTCACCACTCGCATGTTCAAGAAAGCATTCCACAAGTTCTCTGAAAGAGTCTCATCTTTTTCAGAAGCCACAACGGAACTAAAAGATGATCCTGATATTCAGCCTCTCCGAAACAATCTTAAAGGTGCTGTTACCCGGTATCTGGTGGAAATTTCTACAGCGCAAGCCAAAGGGAAAGAAACTGCCAAGGAACGTACGCCTTCAGCTGATCACATCCATTGTGAACACAGCACTAAGTTCGACATTGAGCTCCCATCCTTCTCCGGCAAGCCCCGTGACTGGAAGGCATTCTATGATCTGTTTCTCCTCAATCTCCTCAAAGACGCTCTCATCAATAACTACGGGAGCCCAACCATTATCTACCCACACTATGTCAGAGAACTTGTCATGTCAGAAGTCTACACATATAATCGAGATGGCCTGCGGCGCCTTCGACAACGATATCTCCTCAATTAGAAGGCAATAGAGTCTCTAGGAGGAGCCACACTCACTCAATTTCTTGCCGCTTTTGCTTTTGAAAACTTCGACAGTCGTCTCAGGGATGAATGGACACGCCACACAGCCCACAAGTTCTCACTTCCCACACTGAAGATGTTCGCCTTCTTCGAACCCATTGGAGTATAGCATGGCCAAAAACTCGAAAATGACCCAAGCTCCAGTGGCAAGAAAACCAGCAAGAAGTACAATGCAGCTTCAAAGCCCACAGGTTCCACCAAGCACACAGGTTCTGCTACCAAGAACTTGCCCAGTCTGCAAGGAGAACCATTCTCTAGCCAGATGCTCAGTCTTTTTGTCTTATGATAAGGACAAAAGATACAAGGTGGTCAAAGACAATCACAGATGCACCAACTGCCTCAGTGACTCCCACAGTCAAAGCAGGTGTCCTTCTCACTTTTCTTGTCGTCACTGTCATCAGCGTCACCACACCCTCCTCTACAAGGACAAGGACAACTCTCCTACAACAGCCCCTGCTGTGACTCAGGCCTTCCTCCAAGGTTAACCCGAGACGAAGCAGTCCTCCTCTACCAAAGAGGATACCCTGCCACAAGCATCACAAGAAGATAACAGAGACAATGTATCCCCCCCTCAACTCTGCTTCGTGGACACTGCCGTCGTAAATCTAAAGCACAATGATCAACAGCTGCCTGCTAGGGCTGCCATTAATTCGGGTTCAGGTGTCTCTCTAATATCTGAAAGCCTAGCTTCCCAACTCAAGCTCAAGCGTTATAAGCAACGAGTAATCATTGAGGGAGCTTATGGTAGATGCGACAGTCGACAGTTTGTCCAGGCTGAACTTCAATCACTCCACGACCCATCAATGTTCGTCATGTTGAAGTTCTCTGTGGTTCCTAAACTGAAGGGCTCTCAATCACCTCAGTGCAAGGAAACCATACTAGCAGAGCCAGCCATTAGCAACCTACAACTGGCTGACCCCGACCTCGGTGGACCCCTAGACCTCATCATATCCTCAATGGATCAGTGCGAGCGCGTAACTCGGAATTTTAGACATATTCCTGAAGCCAAGCTTGCGGCTTAATGCTGGGACATGCTGAAGTTGTTCCTCCTCAAGAACAGTTCAAGAGTGGATGCTACTATCTTCCCGTTCATGGAGTTTTTAAAGAATCATCATCCACCACCGAGGTGCAGGCTGTGTTTGATGCCTCGGCCAAGACCACATCAGGTTTCTCACTCAATGACACCTTGGAAGCCGGCCCCAACCTCTATCCTTTACTCCCTGACTAAGTTTAGACATCTCCAAGATGTTTGTGAGGTTCTACTACATCCGAACGAATGAGACCTTCATCGATTTCTTCTGAGAGATAAACAAGGAAGTATACAAGATTGCCGAATGCTATGGTTAACCTTTGGAGTAAAATCCTCACCATACCTGGCCACCCAGGTCATATGCCCTCTGGCAGAAGAACACTCCTCAACTCATCTTGAAGCCTCTAAAGCCATCCTTCACAACTTCTATGTAGACGATTTCTTGTCAGGTGCCGATTCTGTGCAGGAAGCTGACCACCTTCATAGACAGTTGTGTGACTTACTCCTTCAAGCAGGCATGACCTTGCGTAAATGGAGGACAAGCTCGTCTGAACTCCAAAAGTTCATCCCACCAGAGGTAATTGAGACTAAGGATCATGTACTCACCACTCCAGACTCTGCCCCTAAAGCGTTAGGAGTTCATTGGGATGTCGAGCAAAACAACCTCCATGTCTCCACACCAGACATTAACCCTCCAGACAAAGTCACCAAGAGCTCTCTCAACATTCACAGCTATCTGAAGTCAAGGTCACCTGCAATACCATTCAGGCTGTGGAAGTCTCAGAACTCTGCTGGGACAATTTCTCCTCCTTCCACACTCTCAACAGAACTGTGGCATGGATGCGACGATTCATTAAGAACTGTCAACATCCACTCAACAAGCGTGTCTGCTCGGAAATTCTACAGCCAAGGGAGGTCCAATGTGCCAGACTTCACCTCCTCCGCCTGGCTCAGCGCCATTCCTACAAAGATGTCTTCGAGGCGCTTCACCACCACCGAAGCCTTCCTAAAGGCCATAACTTGGCTCGCATGGAAATATCTCTGGACTCGGATGGCCTGCTGAAAGTTAGCAGCCGAATACGAAACACTGCTTCTCCCAAGACACCGAAACAGCTCATCCCTCTATCTCTTCAATCCACCCTCACTTGACTCTTAGTCAAGACACTTCACAAGTCTCATTCTCACCCTGGAGTTGCAGCCCTGCTCTCTATCATAGGAGACACTTACCTCATTCCAGGCCTGAGGAACTACTTGAAGAAGATCAGTCGGGACTGTCCTATCTGCCAGCGAGCCTATGCAAAGCCACTGAGACAACAGATGGGACTGCTTCCACTCTCGCGAACAACACCAGGCTCCTCCCTTCATGAGAACTGGAGTCGATTTTGCTGGACCCTTCTATAAAAAAAGGGCCACACTCGCAAGCCAGTGTTGGTAAAAAGTTATGCCTGCCTCTTTGTCTGTTTAACAACAAAAGCAGTGCACTTCGAGCTGTGTGCTGAACTTTCCATGCCAGAGTTTATAGCAGCACTTCAACGCTTCACAGTAAGGAGGGGATCCCCAGCCAATATCTTTTCTGACAATGGCACGAATTTCCAAGGTGCACGGCAGGAGATACGAGAACCCCAACATCTATGTCTATCCAAGGACACTCAAGTCGCTATCTCACATCATTGTACGAGGAACTCTATGGAGTGGCACTTCATTCCACCTCGTGCACCCCATTTTGGCGGTCTCTGGGAGGCAGGAGTTCTATGCTGCTGGGTACTTGTGAACAGACTGACTTAGGATCTCTGGAAGACCTGGATTGGGTGCTATCTACAGTCACTTCACCATCACACCAAGTGGACCAGGCCAGCTGAGAATTTGAAGAAGGATGACCTAGTCTTCATCAAGGACGAGACCCTGTGATACAGAGACTGGCCCATGGCCAGAGTGCTGGAGGTCTACCCTGGGGACAATGGCAAAGTTCGGACTGCAGATCTCTTGTGCCATGGCAAACAATACAGGAGATCTATTCATCGTCTCATACCCTTCTTTAAGGACGACACTTCTAGTAGGCCCATCACTTCGTCCCCCCCCCCCGGAGGATGTTCAGGACCTAGCTCCAAAACAGATGTCATAGCCCAAAGTCCAGTACCGGAAACGCAAGTCAAACAGGAAGCCAAATTCACGCAGGAGTTAAAAACCTTTTCTGAACAATTTTAGTTAGTGACCCTTTACCCACAATCAAATTATAACATTCTTCATAGTTCATCGCACCTACTCACTATATCATCATGCTCACCATTATATAATGTATTGGAAAAATTATGAACGTTTGAAGTTGAATTAAACTACCGGTGTATGCGAACAAGTTATTGAGTTGAGACCGAGAGCTTTAGCCATAACTTTTCCCTTGGTCAGTTCTACCACGATTGCAGAGTATCTGTCTTCCTGGCCCTGGACTGTTGCAGGCTCTTAACTTCAACTCAGACTGTAGTAGCTAAGTTGGAAGGTTGATTCTTCTTCCTGGTCCTTCGAACTGAAAGCCTAGCTCGGGGAATTTACGCCTTCTCGAACATAATCCTTTCACATTGGGATCTTCAGCCAGTTATTTCTTCCCCAGAGGTGGTTGAATAGGTGGAAGCTTGGAGAGCACAGATAGAGTAAATTCTCGAACTTTAGTTGAATCATGAATGGACTGTAGTTGTACTTTGACAAATGACCTGCTCACTTCATCCCCACCAGTGCCAGAGATAGTTGTCTGCTGAGGTAAACACTTCAGTTTTAGATGTGATGCCAATGATTCAGTGATGGTTGAGATGGTAGCTCCAGTGTCGAGAGTAATTCTGACCCTTCTATTCCTGCAGCCATTGATAGCATTGACCACAGCCGTAGGAATAGAGGCGATGGTTGGTGGTTTCTCAGTTGTCTGGTCTAGTTCAGATGATGATGTGGCCATGAGATTGTTGGAAATAGAGACTTGATGATCAGTCTTTATGGAGCAGTGAGTGGTGTTTGCCTTTGCAGGTTCGGCAGGTGAAGCTTGAGTTACATTGAGAACAAGTATGTGATGGATGATGAGTTGGTACACCATCGCTGGTCACGCACATATTTGTTTCTCTTGTCCACATCATATGATAGAAAGATGGGGCATCGCGACAATCCATGAATCTCTTGACAGAGGGAACACTTCTTGCCGCTGGGTTTAGCTCAGGTCTGGGTTTTAGTAGTAGAGGTTTTTTTTATCGTCTTCTCGTGGCTGACAGGTAACGGCTCAGTTGACTCGGCATTCATGTTCATAGCTGTGGGTAATATGTAGTTTTTGAGCTCTTCAAAAGTGGGAGGTTTGTGAATATCCGTTGTGTGTTCATTCCACTTCTCTAGGAGCTTTGGTGAGAACCGTTTGATCATGATAGCAGCTAAAAACTGAGATAAGGTATCAGCTTCAAGGTCCTTGATTATTAGATAGCTAAGTTCAATCTGTTCTTGGATTCGCTCTAAACTTTCACAATTGTAATCATAGGAGTCATGGTGCATAATCTTTCTGATAGCAAGGATAGATTACTTGAGATCTACCAAACTCTTTGAGGAGGGCCTTTATAGATCCGTCATAACCACCATTTCCTCCCGAGTTAAGCTTGACAATTTTGTATGCTTTGCTGCCTTTCATAGATTTCAGCAGTAGGCAACACTTCTCTTCATCAGAGAGATGACTTCATAGCTGTGGGTAATATGTAGTTTGGTTCGAGTTAAGAGTTTGTGGAATGGTAGCCAGTCAGTGGGATCGTCATTGAAGCTTGGCAGCTCTCTCAAAGCTTTTGTTATGGATTGGTGCAGCAACTGGCTTAACTTCAGCTTCTGGTTTCGGATCCTTTACTGAATTTTTCATCCACTGACTAACAGTAGTGCGAAGTAGTTTGAACTTATGGCACAGATTTTGTAGAGTTCATGCCTGGTTTTTAGATGGAGAAGATGTCTCCGACATTCCCTGTGCTTGGCTTTGATTTCTTTGAATTTGAGTTCAGCTGCTGCTTGTTCCTCTTCACTCTTAATCTTATCTTCAGTCAGAACGTGAATTCTGCTCTGCAGTGTGTTGAAGAATTTGAGATCTAGCTGCAAGCCTCTGGAAATTGTGTCAATGTCTTCTTTGGTTACATCTCTGATCGGCCGCTCTAGATACTCTTTGATAAGCTTGTGGTGTTTTGCTATCTGTTCCTTACGGAACGTTCGTTTGCCTCTCAGAGAGTTGAGATTAGTCAATTGACTGATGGTGTCTAGTTCTTCCATCTCCAGTGAGTTCATCATCCAAGTGTTAATTGACGTGCTGATGAGGGAGGTTATCTGACCCCAGACTGTGTGGCAAAAAAGGTGAAATTTTAGTTGTGAAATCTTTATTTGCCACACAGCCTGACTGACCGACAACCGTTCTGACTTTCGGAGTCGGAGCAGTACTTCTCCAGAAGTAGTGGCGAGGGTTGGCTACTCCCGCGAGGCTGGGCTTTCTTTGGAGAGCACTAGAGCTGGTGTCGTACTTCTCTCTTGGAGTATTCGGCTCGAAGGACCAAACGTCTGCAGGTTGTAAGGCGCACACACATAATTTTTGTTAACTCGAAGGACCACACCCTATCAAGCTAGATAGCAACCAACGCAGCTGAAATTAGGTACTAAGCCTAGGTCGGAAAGAAGGATACTATGCCTTCGTGGTAGATCCGCCTTAGGTCGAAGTAATTCGCATAACAACAGATTGCCAATTACAAGATAGAGGTAACATTACATACATTTACAACACAATTATGATAAATGACATGGTACAAGTTTCAGTGGGTTAAGTGCGTATGAATATAATTAAATGATTAGGTAAAGTGATAGCGATATTGTGAATTGTGATCCACACGCCAAAGCTCTAGTGCCTTAGAATATCGAGTTCACCATGAAGAGACGATCTATCTCTAGTGCAAGTATCACTGCCAACCAGAACTCCTGAATAAGGTGACCATAGCAACTGGCACAAACCAAGTCTGGAGACATAAGCCATAGCTCTTCTTCTTCCCTAAACATAGCAACCAATTTCTCCCACATTTTAACCATCCCAAACTCTCTCTATTAGCTAATCAAATGAAAAACAAAAGAGAGCCATTAGAGTTTTATCTGACAGCCACAGGCAATTGCAGGCAGCTGCTTCTCTCCACCCCCCCACACCCTAACCAATAGACCACTCACTCACTCACACTGCATATATATTTGTAGGATCAGTGAGTAACACAAACAACTGACTATATAAACCAACTATAGAAAACAACAAGGAGAGAGAGAGAGGGAGTATGCAAAGCATTATCATGAGTCAGTCGGTCAGTCAGTGATCATCGAGAGGGTGCCATAACCCACACGCCTACTGTCATGGACACTTCTGTCCTGGCCATCACCAAGTCCTCCACATCGTCACTAGAGGGCGGGTACATGTTGGCACAGTGGGCGGTGCCTTGTATAAATAGCGCCTTCACACTGTCATTGAGGTCAGAGGTCACACTGAGGGCGTGCCACTGGTCGATAGACCCATTGGGAAAGATAATGTTGGTTCCCGTCACGTTTTTTCCTCCGTAGAAGTTATTCGTGGTGTTGACGGCCGATCTGACCTCATCAGACGTGAGTTGGAATACTTGCTGGCAAATGTCCATGTAGTAGTCTAGAGAGATGAGCCGGGAGAATATGTGGGTGTGGTCACTGTTGGTGGTCTGGAAGTAGGCAAACTCTGTGCATGTCTGATACGTCCACTGGCGCTCTGTCAGGACAAATGACAGGACAAGACAGGATAAATGTCAGGACAAGATAAGACAAATGTCAGGACAAGACAGGACAAAATAGAAAGGATTAAACAACAGGAACGATGAAGGCACAGGCACATAACAACAACACAACAACAATAACACAACAACAATAGTGAGGAACTCCTCGTCCAATAACTAACAGTACATGTGACACAGCCGGTCTTACGGAGCAATAACTTAACAAATTAACACTACTCCAGAAGAGGAGATGGACTATAGATGTCCAAGTTGAGTTGACACGGTAAAAACCGTTAATAACTTTTGAATGGAAGTAGCTATGCTTCCGGGGTTTGTACCATTCGAAAGCTTATGGCCGAAGTGATCCAGAAAATTCTCTTTAAAACTTCAGAGCCGGCAAAAAAGTGCAGTTTCAAAACTCAATAGAAAAGTCTATGGGAGTAAATAAAACCACACGTTTCCTGCGCTACACGCGGCGGGATTTAGTCACGCGCTCAAACTGGGCCAACCACGTGCAGTACCTTAGAGACAATTGTAAACAAAAAGCAGTCATACTTGTTTGGTGACTTCGTTTCTACCTTCTGCTTGACATTCTGGTCTTTTTTTTAGGCTCAGGAATTTGTTGCTATTCAAGGCTACTTAACAAGAGCAAGCTACAATGTGAGGTACGTTTGTAACACGAGTTGTTTGTCCAATCAGATTTTCTTACCAGTTTAAATTATGATGAATTATATATCTTATTATCTTGGTCAGCAAATAGTAAATTGGCTGAGTTTCTAAATAAATAGGCCCTTCATCATCTATATGCTACTATTTATGCTTTAGCTGTCATTACTCCTCATATCTATATGGGTACAGTTCTTTATGGTTATGGGGATGCTATTTACCACCCTCCTAATTCAATTGCTGCTTGTAGCTACCACAATTTCATGTCATCATAAAATTATATAACTAGTGGTGTGCTTGAGCACAAATGGCGAGCGAGCATTAAACTACACTATTGTTAAATTTAATTTTAATATCTAACACTCAAGCTATTAAAATAAAGTCGAGTTTTTACATTACTATTAGGTAAAGGGGTTTCAATGTCATAGTAACCGCTCCCGCAACAGTTTGAATTGAAAAAGAAGCAACAAAATCAAATCACTTTATTTAAAATTTTCTTATTCTTAATAGTAGTTGTAACGCACAATACTTTCACACAACTGAACATACCTACGCAAGACTTACCTTCGTGGTTCGTCTAGTGGACAATGCAATTTTAAGTAAATACTGTTCAGTTAGGGCTTATAACTGTGACAAATAGCGCATTAACTTACCACCGCCACTAACTCGAATAGAAATGGAGCTCCCATAAGATTTTGAGTTTTAACTGCACCGCAAAACAATTCAAAGCCGTAAACAATTCAATTTCTAAGGTGATACGGGTAATGGTCGCTAAACCGGAGGATTCTGTTCAGTGAAGTTTGGGACGGGGTCGAACGTGGAGCGAACACAAAAATACGGAGGGTCAAAGTACAAAATGACATACGTACGTCCATATATATAAACAAATAAACAAACATCCCCGATTTTTTCATTTTTACCCCTGTAAGTGTCTCGCTCGCTACGCTCGCTCGCCAATTATGTATTGTATATGTCATCATAAAATTATATTAATATGTCAATTTTTTTTGTATAATAAAAAAAAATTGAAATTTAACAAGTAGATAGAAAATATAGTAAAATTATGAATAAAATGATATGAATGATTCAGTGTGAAGGACAAAGTAATATTGGAATGTGTGTGGCCATACCTAAAGTGTAGGTGATGTACTGGATTATTTACATTACTGCTGAGTACTTCAGAAGTTCGTCACACCAAGAAAGTAAGAATAGAGTTTAAATACACGCTTAAGCACACACAAATCAGACTTATTGAGGATGCATTCATCTGTGGTCCTGCGGTTCTTTTCCTCGAAGATTTGTGCTACATTAGTAGCTCTGGATCACTCTCCGCAACCTTCAGCCAGTTTTAGCACACAATTAGAAGCTCGTATAAACGATAAACTACGGGTGATTAGTTATAACCGGGTATATATTGAATACAGCCGCTGAAGAAACTGCCATAGCTTCTTTTTCATTTCAACAAGTAAACTTACGGTAATAATGTGCACCTTAGACCCGCCCTGTTTTTACTGTGGGTGTCAACATTATCGCGCGTTTGAGCTACTACTGTCATGTGACGTTAATTGGTTTCCGGTTTCACCAAGTGCATTCCTCTTTTGTCACATTTGTGGTCGCGCTTACTCAACGTGGACATACTATGTATAGAATAAAACACACACACTAACACAGACACACACACACACTGGGTGCGTAAGATGTTTTGTCTCAGTCATTTAAGTGTCTTCTTGAAAATCTTAGTGGTAATAGTAATTGTAGTAGTAGTAGTAATAATAACCTAGCTTGCTCACTGTCACACACACACTCTAGCATAAGAACTCAACACATGTTACAAGACAATGCTCTTGAAAAGAAGCTACTCATCCTATTCTAGAGTAGAATTAGCATCCTCCTGCAACACACATTAGAGCATGTCATGTCGTCCATTCAACACACCAGGCAGTAAGTGGAACACACCTCACACTCGTGGAAGAACAAGACAGAAGTCATGTCAGATATGAAACACTTCTACCTTCCACACACACACACACACACACACACACACACAGTTGCCTGTTGACACCTTCAGCCTCGGGCAATGCATGTGACACAGATGACTGGCAGTCTAGCAGAGCAGCGAATGAAAACATACGCCATGCCATGAGGAGAGGGAAAAAATGGGAAATGTCAGGACTACAAATAGACTTGATACCGGGAGGCAGTTAGCAACCACACACACAACAGACAGAAGGATAGCAACCAGAGAATAATGGATATCACAAATGTACATACACCCATGTACACACACACACACACACACACACACACACCTCCAAACTGAGCTGTGCTAGAATTCCAGCTTTCCTCTCTCATAGACTGTATCATAGCATTGTAGTCTACGTTGATGGGAGCTCCTTTAGTGAGGGTCTGGTACAGCTGTAGAAACCTCTCCAATGAAGGGCCAAGAGATTCATTAGCCATGAAACTGCACAAATACTCAATAGTGATGTTGTTAGGCTGACCCTGCACACACACACACACACACACACACACACACACACACACACACACTGTTATGATTTGGAGTTGTTACAGGATTATAGCAAGAATAACTTGACTGTGCCCACTTGACAACAAATCTTAACTGACTCTAGAGCACACCAGCCCCTCCCACTAACCCTTCCCACCAGCCTATCAACAAGCCCCTCCCACCAGGAAGAGTAGCCGTCGCTACCGATGTTAGCTATCTCAACTATCAGTTCCAACGTCAATCAAGAGGACAAATCAGAAATGACAAGACAACACTTACCATTCGCCAGAACAAGTAATTATTTGAAAATGAATATTGAATTAAATGACACTAAAGGACCTGTTCTCACCATCTTCCTTGTTTACTCAGCCAGCTGCTGTTGGATGGAGGAAGTGTTAGAATTCACACGAGGAGAGTATTACAACACCAGCAGAACTGACTCCCAACAACCACAACCACACACACACACACACCTAACACAACTACACTTTACCCAACCCAGTAACACTAAACTGCCCCACCCCTTGGCAACCTGGTAGGTTCAAGAGTCCACTCACCTCAAAGGCCTTGTTGTCACGGTTATACTGGACCACACCCTCAAATAATCCAGCCAATGTTTCCATGAGATTGGCCACATCCATGGGAGTCTTCAACGCCGGTCTAATGCTACATACACACACACACACACACACACACACACACACACACTTTAGTCTACTGGTGAGCACCAACTGAGTGGGCAAATAACTTGACTAAAAGCAAAGGACAAGTATTTACTGACAAGTCATCTGTCTGGGACTTAACCCAGACAAAGAAGACAAAAGAAATTCAATCCGTAGCGGATAATTAAAGATATCAACACCTCATTGGCGAGCGAGCGTAGCGAGCGAGACACTTACAGGGGTAACACAATCGAAAATCGGGGATGTCAGTTAATTTATTTATTTATTTATTTGTATATATGTATGGACGTACGTAAGGCATTTTTGTACTTTGACTCTCGCATTTTTGTGTTAGTTCGGTTGTCGACCCCGTCCCAAATTGCACTAAACAGAATCCTCTGGTTTATCGATCAGTACCCGTATCACCCTAGAAATTGAATTGTTTACCGTTTTGAATTCTTTTGCGGGTGCAGAAACTTGACAACTTAAGGGACTTCCATTTCTATTCGAGTTAGTGGCGGTGGTAAGTCAATGCACTCTTTGTCATGGTTATAAGCCGTGCGCACAGTATTTACCTGAAAATACATTGTCCACTAGACTACTGCGAAGGTAAGTCTGTGTAGGTGCATGTCCAGCTGTGTCAAAGCCTTGTGTGTTACAACCACTACTTAGCTAAAGAATATCACAAAGAAAACTTTTAAATAACGTGTATTGTTTTGTTGTTGTTGTTTTTTCCTTCAATTCAAGCAGTTGCAGAGAGTTGTTACTATGGCACTGAAATCCCTTTACCCTGTATGCTAAATAAAAAAACTGGACCTTATTTTCAGTAGCTTCAGTGTTAGAAGTCAATAAAAATAGTCTAGTCTTTAGGCTCGCTCGCCATTTGTGCTCAAGCACACCACTAGTTATCACCTATGTATGTATGTCCATTACCATTCGCTTAATCATATTCATGACCACTCACTACCCATAGCTCTTTAGTTCTAGCCATTCACTTATATTCTGAACCTGTAATCATAATCTTTAAGAAGCTTGAATAGTCCACCACTGCCGACTCTAGCGCTTAACAACGTTAGAGAGTACGCGCTTTTCTAGCTATCAAACAAGGCTGCAAGCGGAAGCCAGCGGCTGCGTGCGATTCAAGCTTGCGTCACGGCAAGTAGACAGCTTCACGGACTCTACTCTTCTTCTGGTCCTTTGACCCTTACCAGGCCGAGGTAGATCATCTGTGGGTGGATCACCCCTGCGGTAATTTACAACTACTGCGGGGCTCCCCTACACATCAATTCCACCATAACTAGTGATGTGCTTGAGCACAAATGGCGAGCGAGCCTAAAGACTATACTATTTTTATATGAATGATTTTGACTTCTAACACTGAAGCCACTGAAAATAAGGTCCAGTTTTTTAATTTCGCATACAGGGTAAAGGAATTTCAGTGCCATAGTAACAACTCTCTGCAACTGCTTGAATTGAAGGAAAAAACAACAACAAAACAATACACGTTATTTAAACGTTTTCTTTGTGATATTCTTTAGCTAAGTAGTGGTTGTAACACACAATGCCTTGACACAACTGGACATGCACCTACACAGACTTACCTTAGCGGTAGTCTAGTGGACAATGTATTTTCAAGTAAATACTGTTGCCACAGCTTATAACCATGACAAAGAGCGCATTGACTTACCACCGCCACTAACTCGAATAGAAATGGAAGTCCTTTAAGTTTTCAAGTTTTAACTGCACCCGCAAAAGAATTCAAAACGGTGAACAATTCAATTTCTAGGGTGATACGGGTACTGATCGATAAACCAGAGGATTCTGTTTAGTGCAATTTGGGACGAGGTTGACCACATAACTAACACAAAAACGCGAGGGTCAAAGTACAAAATGACATACGTACGTCCAAACATATATACAAATAAACATCCCCAATTTTCGATTGTGTTACCCCTGTAAGTGTCTCGCTCGCTACGCTCGCTCGCCAATTAGCACCACAAGAGTAACTCGGGAAGAACCAACCCTTACTCAGTCAGTGCTGATTATTGCAACTTTGTTTAAACGTTTAAAGAAAATATGCAGCATATGTGATGACTACATGTGGCATATATCAGCACATGTGATGATTACATGTGATGATTTACATGTGGCATATATCAGCACATGTGACATCACAATAATTGGGATGATCACTGGGTATGCCTTACAGTCCCAGTCTAAGAGATGACCTTAACACATTCATATGCAACACATTGCAGATACCGTAGCATGTGACCAAACACTCATCCATGCACACACACACACACACTTACTTAAACATCTTTTCTATAGAAGGCCATTTTGTATTGTCCATCAACAGAGAACTAATGGAAGAGAAAGCTTCTTGAATACTGGATGAACACGCCTCCCCTGAACACACACACACACATGCATACATAGCACAAATCACTATCCATTAAGAGGGATGTATGTATATGCGCGCGCATGTATTCAAGGTCTATTAACACACCGTGTGATAATTGAATCAAATGGTTAATAGACAATTAACACAACGACCCTCACCACTCTAATGCAATTTCCACCACTGGATATACCTACCACAGGCAAGTCACAATATGACCAAAACAACAACAACAGTGACCACACCTACAACCACACCCACCATAACTGGATGTTCCCAATGATGTAGCTGTGACTTCCACATACTCCAGGAAGTCTACTTTAGCTAGCACGGGAGCACTAGTTGCCACGGCGCCACTAGCTATGTCAGGATACAGCTGGCGGAACCAGGCGGCCAGAGCTCCGGAGTAGGAACCTCCGAACACGACCCACTTATTAGCGGAGGAGAGGTGATAGCTATCCCACATGAGGGTGGTGAAGTAGGCGAAGTCAGCCAGAGCCTGCCTGCTAGACAAGTACTTCAAACTGGAGAGAGATACATCTTCAGTGGGATGACTCTCACCGTAGAACCTGCAGCACACACAAACATACAGTAATGTGACTCGTGTGTGTGTGTACCCTAGGAGCAAATGATTCTTCCTCGTTAGAATAACACACTAGAGTCCTGTTGAATCAGCACACACATTAGTCTGGCGTAGCCGATCCTTTATCTCCTTCACGTTGGGGAAGGGGGGAGGAAAGGGTCTGGGGACAGTAGTACTAACCACCAGTTCTAGCGCCAGAATCTGGCGCTAACCACCATTTATGTCTCTTTAAATTGAATAAAATAAAAGATAGGCCACCAAATGGCATCTCATGAATATTAATGAGTGTATGGACAAATACTACCTAAATAACACATTTCTATTGGTCAGATTTTGGTAGACTTTTAGTATGTTGAACGTGATGTGGAACAGTACCAGAATCCATCAAAAAAAACCTTTTGTAGCAATTATTTTAGGGTCAAACCTTATAATAACTGGACTAATTGCAAATATTTTAATTAGATCACATATTACAACTAGAGCTCAAGTTAGCACTCAACCAGCACAATAGAATTTTTTTTGACCAGCACAAACAGTCCTTGTCCAGAAGTGATATATGCATAAATTAAACAATGCAACTCACACGTAATTGTAGAGAGTTTTAAAGCTGAATTTCATGTGTGATCATCCACAGGAAAACGAGGCACAACACGGCCCCCATCAAATTATTGTTATTATTACTATTATTATTATTATTTTGGACATACAGAGTGGTAGTTGCCCAAATATTGAGCTTTCTAAGTTATATCACCATAGCTTAAGTAGTTCCCAAATATTAAACCAAACTCTTCCTTCTTCAGGTTTATTTAATACATTTTAAGTAGACCGTCACATATATTGGTCTTCACTCAAAAACGGTTTGTTTCATCAATTTACAGAACTAGCTTTGCCGAAAACCATTGAGCACCTGAGTTTTCTATAATGTGCATGTGTGTGTCATGACAACGTTGGTGAATGACGATGAAATGTGTGTTCTGGAATAATTCACGAGCTGAGCATAGTTGGTAAAGCATCATCATTACCTGTGACCTGCTTTATAGACAAAAGGGGAAAAAAAAAGAAAAAGAAACTTGGTTAATTAAAGTACTCAAATGGCAAGACGCACCAGCTACTTTCCAGTTGACCAATATTTGACTACTGTAATAATATTCTATAATATTTCGGGCTCAGTTTGCCCTTCAAAGTAGTGAAACTAAAAAGAATGATAGCTGAGAGCTGGTATAAGTAGAGCAAGTTATGGATAATGTTTACACCTGAAGCATGTGAATAACTAGCTAAATGGTTACACAATGCATGAAAAGAATCAAATATGATGCAATTTTGCCTGTGGCACTAAGGCAGTAGTGCTTTAGGTGTAAACATTATCAATAACTTGCTCTACTACCAGCTCTCAGCTATCATTCTTTTTAGTTTCACTACTTTGTAGGGCAAACTGAACCCGAAATATTATAGAATATTATTACAGTAGTCAAATATTGGTCAACTGGAAAGTAGCTGGTGCGTTTTGCCATTTGATTAAAAAAGCCATCCACCTCAGGCAAGGCAACCCTCTCATTCAACTGCCAGGAACTAATGGCTAACAGAAGAGCTTGGAGTGCCTTATTAGCTTAGCTAGTGTAGCCGCTTCTTTGTTATTGTATCCTCTTCTTCGTTACTTTCACACTGTCCATCTCCAGCTCTTTAAAAACTGAACACTGGGTCACTGAACCGAGTGTCCACCTACATACACTAACTAACCATAGTCCACCTACATACAGTAATTAACCATAGTCCACCTACATACAGTAACTAACCATAGTCCACCTACATACAGTAATTAACCATAGTCCACCTACATACAGTAATTAACCATAGTCCACCTACATACAGTAATTAACCATAGTCCACCTACATACAGTAATTAACCATAGTCCACCTACATACAGTAACTAACCATAGTCCACCTACATACACTAACTAACCATAGCCCACCTACATACAGTAATTAACCATAGTCCACCTACATACAGTAATTAACCATAGTCCACCATACATACAGTAACTAACCATAGTCCACCTACATACACTAACTAACCATAGTCCACCTACATACAGTAATTAACCATAGTCCACCTACATACAGTAACTAACCATAGTCCACCTACATACAGTAACTAACCATAGTCCACCTACATACAGTAATAACCATAGTCCACCTACATACAGTAATTAACCATAGTCCACCTACATACACTAACTAACCATAGTCCACCTACATACACTAACTAACCATAGTCCACCTACATACACTAACTAACCATAGTCCACCTACATACAGTAATTAACCATAGTCCACCTACATACAGTAACTAACCATAGTCCACCTACATACAGTAACTAACCATAGTCCACCTACATACAGTAACTAACCATAGTCCACCTACATACAGTAACTAACCATAGTCCACCTACATACAGTAATTAACCATAGTCCACCTACATACAGTAACTAACCATAGTCCACCTACATACACTAACTAACCATAGTCCACCTACATACAGTAATTAACCATAGTCCACCTACATACAGTAATTAACCATAGTCCACCTACATACAGTAATTAACCATAGTCCACCTACATACAGTAATTAACCATAGTCCACCTACATACAGTAACTAACCATAGTCCACCTACATACAGTAATTAACCATAGTCCACCTACATACACTAACTAACCATAGTCCACCTACATACACTAACTAACCATAGTCCACCTACATACAGTAACTAACCATATCCACCTACATACAATAATTAACCAAGCACCATAGTCCCACCTACATAACAGTAATAACCATAGTCCACCTCCATACACTAACTTACCCATATTTACCCCCCCCCCACTACATACAGTAATTAAACATATTCCACACCTACATACATAATTAAACCATACGTCCACCGACATACACTAACTAAACCATAGTCCACCTACATACAGTAACTAACCATAGTCCACCTACATACAGTAACTAACCATAGTCCACCTACATACACTAACTAACCATAGTCCACCTACATACACTAACTAACCATAGTCCACCTACATACACTAACTAACCATAGTCCACCTACATACACTAACTAACCATAGTCCACCTACATACACTAACTAACCATAGTCCACCTACATACACTAACTAACCATAGTCTACCTACATACAGTAACTAACCATAGTCCACCTACACACAGTAATTAACCATAGTCCACCTACATACACTAACTAACCATAGTCCACCTACATACAGTAATTAACCATAGTCCACCTACATACAGTAATTAACCATAGTCCACCTACATACACTAACTAACCATAGTCCACCTACATACACTAACTAACCATAGTCCACCTACATACAGTAATTAACCATAGTCCACCTACATACACTAACTAACCATAGTCCACCTACATACACTAACTAACCATAGTCCACCTACATACACTAACTAACCATAGTCTACCTACATACAGTAACTAACCATAGTCTACCTACATACACTAACTAACCATAGTCCACCTACATACAGTAACTAACCATAGTCTACCTACATACAGTAACTAACCATAGTCTACCTACATACACTAACTAACCATAGTCCACCTACATACAGTAACTAACCATAGTCTACCTACATACACTAACTAACCATAGTCTACCTACATACCACTAACTAACCAAGTCACCTAATACAGTAATTAAACCATAGTCCACCTACATACACTAACTAACCATAGTCCACCTACATACACTAACTAACCATAGTCCACCTACATACACTAACTAACCATAGTCCACCTACATACACTAACTAACCATAGTCTACCTACATACAGTAACTAACCATAGTCCACCTACACACAGTAATTAACCATAGTCCACCTACATACACTAACTAACCATAGTCCACCTACATACAGTAATTAACCATAGTCCACCTACATACAGTAATTAACCATAGTCCACCTACATACACTAACTAACCATAGTCCACCTACATACACTAACTAACCATAGTCCACCTACATACAGTAATTAACCATAGTCCACCTACATACACTAACTAACCATAGTCCACCTACATACACTAACTAACCATAGTCCACCTACATACACTAACTAACCATAGTCCACCTACATACAGTAACTAACCATAGTCCACCTACATACATTAGCTAATCATAATCCACCACAAATCATGGGCAGAAGAAAGGCAGGGAAACAGTAGAATGCAAGGGTCAAGAAAAATCAGGTGAGAAAAAGCTACTTCAATGAAGAAGTGAAAGAAAATACACAGAAAGGACAGAAATACTGGGGAGCAGGAGAGGTAGACAGAGCAGGAGATGGGAATCCATGAGCTGATAAGAAAAACTGACATGGCTCAGGCAGGAAGAGAACAGGAGAGAGAAACCATGGATAAAACTACATTATGCAACTGCACTCCTAATTCACACAAGTTAGTATGTCAGGTGCCACTGTGTGGTGGGTGAGGTACTTGCTAGTGGCTAAGTCATGAGGAACTAGTATTCTTGAAACACCACTTACCTAGATATATCATAGCAAGAGGAGGGTGTGGCACACACACACACACACGCATACACCAGGAAGACCACATCACTCTGTAGTGACATTCAAGCCACACTCGAGTGATAAATGATGCCAGTAGAACAAGTATAGTGACCTCCACAGAGTGTGATATTACACCCCAGTAGAATGAGTGTGTCCTCATGGAGTGTGATATTTCACTCCAGTGGAACATGATTTACACCCACAATCATAGGTGCCAACTTTCCAGAATCTATTTCAGGGACAAAAACCACACCCTGGCCACACCCTAATAACACACCCACAATGACATAATTTTTAATGACATCATCTATGCAAAAGTTTAAAATTACAATAGCTGTTCTTCTTCTTCACCATTAAAATAAAAGCAATTTTGTTGTAGCAGAGCTAGCTTTAGCCTTTTACTTGTGGCATGTTTATAGTTAGTGTGATTACTAGTAGCTTTGATTAGGTCTAGACAGCCAGCTGGCTAGCACAGCTATAAGTAAATAACCAAGGACATACTACTTCACTATAGTATGTCCAAGTTGAGCAGATAATGTTCAGCAGATGGAAAACGCAAACTGGTAAGGCTTTTTTCTGAAGACAGGATTAAAATCAGTCGATTCTACCTACTGTATCCCAAGAAATATTCTGATATTCACAGGATTCAGCAGTACAGCACTGTTAACTTGTAGCTAAAGCTACTAGACTTTCTTGTTAAATAAAATTAATCAATTATTTCATTTACTTATGTATATAAAAATTGATGAAAATGATAAAATTGTGATCCGAGTTGAAGGAGGAGTGCTGCCTGAGTTGGTCCTAATCCTTACAATAAACGGCATCTACAGTCGTGAAGAAAAGGAATTGGCATAAACACGGCTTTGACAAGCACACAATTTAACAGCAAACAGCTTAAGTGTGGCTGTATTACAAGTTGCTAGCTAAATGATAGCTATAATCACTGTGATATTTGCTATACGGCAGTTGATATTGAACAGAGACAAATAATCTTACCTACATCCAATTAGGTGGTCCTGTACCCTCTGTGACAACAGGGCACTTTGTCTATCCTGTTTCCACACTCACAACCTAAGCTAATCGCGACACAAAGCTAGAAACGCAGCAATCTGAGAAGAAGCCATTGTTTACAAAATTCTTAATGGAGACTGCCGCGTGATCAATTGAGCCATATACCGCGACTAAAAGCGGACGCGTTTTGAGCGGGAAACCTGTGGTTATTCTATTCCCATAGACTTTTGTATTGAGTTTTGGAATAGCACTATATCTCCGATTTTGGAATATACTGAGGTAATATTTTTAACCGCTTCGGCGCGAGCTTTCCAATGGTGCTAACCCCGGATGCGTAGCTGCTTCCGTTCTAAAGTTATTCAAGTTTTTCTTGCGGCCAACTCAACCTGCAGGCTTCCGGGACATACCATTGCACTTTCCGGGACTCCGTGACAGAGTGATAAATCCGGGACTGTCCCGGATGATCCGGGACAGTTGGCACCTATGCACAATTGCAAGATAATTTCAAAGAAGTCGAACACTGGCCACTTGGCTCACACCAGCAGAAGTTCGCTTATCCATCGTGTGCTAAAGGTCAAATATAACACTTGCTTGTCACAGTCCATGATGTATTGTCATCTAGTCATCCATCCAGCCCAGAGCTGCATCAGCTCACCCACACCTCTCTACTAGGAATACAGCAACACCAGCTGTGGGGAAGGCTACAGTGTTCATTGATCAGGGGAGGATTTACGGGGGGGGGGGGGGGGGGGGGGGGGATGGGTGCTTGACTGGTGTTATACGTCCATCTTTGTAAGAGTATAATACCAATAACTTTTTGTCTGTGGTTGTTTTTCCACCTCCAATAATCGCGGTCGTGTAGTGAGCGCATCCCTACTTATGGATATGCTGAGTCAGGATTTTCCTTTGTAACATAGCAGACTAAGCTTGTAGTATGCCAAAGCAGAGCAAGTATAGCATTAATTCCTGACAGAATAGCATTGTATTTAGTGGTTACTCAATGTTTTCTTCATGGTTGAACTATAGTTATGTAACTACTTTCAATATTAGCTAGAATGTCTCTGTAGTTTTAATTTTTTTCTCATGAAATCAGTTTTCATTTTTTTCATGATTAACTTACTTATTCACTCATTTTCACAAAAAAATATCTTTGTAAAGTATTATTCAGTTTTGTTTATCCTTCCTGATGTAGCTGTTCGTTATGTTAGTTTTAGACAGTTAGATTATAATGCTAATCTAATTATTGTGTGAATGAATATTACAATATAATCTTGTAGGAAATACAATATATACAACATTTTCCATATGTAGCTCTCACTATGTCACCACTTCTTGAAAAGAGCCCCCCATTAAAAAAATCTAGATCCGCCTCTGTTGGTGTACTTAGACCATACATATCAAATTGATTTTTTTTGTTGAATTTACATGGTCATTTTCTGGGAGGGGGGATTTCAAAAAAAAAAAAATCAGTCCTAAAAAATTTGATAAAAACAAGAGCTCCACATAAAATCAATTAGGTATGGCCTCAAGTAAACATGGTGTATACAAGAAGTACAACTTATTTCAATCATAGCTAGCTACTAACTACTCGACTGACCTGTGCTCCACACTGAAGACTAGAGCTCCATATTTCTTGGCCATTACCATGATGTTGGTATCCGCCACCAGCCACGCTGGGTCCGCAGGGCCTTCTCCTCCGAGCAGCAGGAATACGGGGCCATCGCCATTCCACCACGTGGAGTTGACGAAGTAGCGCTGATTCCAATACGTGGAGATGCCGTCGGGAGCGAAATGATCCAATTTCTGGGAGATCCACTTGGCTTCTGGTAAAGGGGTATCACTGGGGAGCGGAGGAGGCTTGAGACCTCTAGTCCTGCCTGGTCCTAGTGAATTGGCTCCGTACAACACCCCAAGAAGACACACCACGTAGATAAACTTATCAGCCATGATGTGAAAACTACCAATTTAAGCGCGTGGGCGGGGGGAGGGGCTAATCTGTAAATGCATGGATCAATCAAACAAACAAAAAAAAAAATTCCCTATTTTGAAGCATCAACTACCCGTCATAAAACAGTTACAATTAGTCATATCAGGTTCGAAATTTTTTTTTCGTTAGTATTTTTTTGAGATTTTCTAATCTATGTATTTTTAGAATTAGTAAAACAGAAAATCAATGTTTGCAAATTTTTGTAAGCGTTTATGGTAGCAATAATGAAATTTTAATTAGGCGAACAGTGAAAACAATGTATGTTAAAGTATTTCTATAGTTGGATAAGCATGTATTTGTTTGTCGTGACTAATCATTCCTTGTAAGAGTTACAAATTTGTAAAAATCAATAGCTACAGTCATTCATACTATGCCACAATCAAAAATAAAATATAAGATTTAGATAAAATAATAAAAGCATAGTGGTATTTATGTGTATGAATATTTTGTACCAGTTCTTTACAATTTGACTGTTACTAGTCATCACTATATCTATCAGATAAATACTTTTCAAAATAGGATTCTTCATCATTTTCACACTGAGTACTGCACAAGCAGAGGTCAGTACATTGTAAGCTGAGCAATACATGCCTGGCCCCACACACTTGCCTGCAAGTGTACTCGTAAAATGTGCTGCTTGAGAGCTCCAATAGTTGGTGGTAGCTTGACACTTTCAGCCATGTGTTTGCAAAAAAGATACCACCGCAGTTCTGGAATGTTAAAAATCTGAATGCCCTTAGGGCAATATGCTGCACATACAAATTTAGCAATGGCTGACTGGATACTATCTGTCACTTCACACTCCCTCTTTGGTTGATAAGTTACTTGTCTCTTTGATTTAAATGAATACATTAGGTTCTGGCTTATAGTTAGAGCATCCCTGTGCACTCTGTTCTTTCGAACTTCAGTTTCAAGTTCTTGTGCAGGCTCAACTAAAATCCAATGAATAAGTGTGTACAGTTCTGCTGGTACATCATCGAGAGTGCTGGAAATGGTTATATTGCCTTGTGACTCTCCTGCCTTTGAGAAATTGTTTATTGCCTGTCGAATTAGCTGTGCTGATTTGTAAATACACTTCATGTTGTCCACTTCACCTGTCACAATAGCAGACTGAACCATATCAGCTTCACAAGCTGCTGGAGAGTACAAGACAGCTGCATTTAGTCTGTCCTTCTGTAGAACTGATCGAATGAGGCAATTCTGCCATAACTTTGTCTTTTAACCGCACTGTCTAGTGTAGGCAGGTGAATGGTTTGCTAATGCTTCAAGTCCACCAAGCAAGTTGATGTACGTGGTTTTGACATCTTCTATCGAAAAATATGCCTTGTTTTTTGTTTGTAGGTCAGGTTGACCAGTTCAGTAAAGCAAGCATTCTGCATTGATTGTTGCATACAATAATTGTTTGTTTCACTCTCCTTGCCACTATCTCGCAAAACATGGAAGACATGCTCAGTCCAGCATGATTTATAATATTTGACATCAATAGCATGGGCATCATCAGGAGAGATAGCAGTGCACAATTTAGTCTGAAGTACTGGATTTTGGGAAAGGTGCACTGCTTTCCTTAGAGCTTGTCCAGCATTTTTAGTTGTTACATTGAACAACTGCATTTTTTTAAATCTTTTTGGCAAAAAAAACATAAATGCAAACATTGATTTTTAATTCACTATGTCATATAGTTTCCAAAAATATATAGATTACCAAATCTCAAAAAAATTTTAACGAAAGTATAAATTATTACATAACAAACCTGACTAAATGTACATATGTGCCAAATGCATTACATCGGTGGCAAATAATACACGCGTACTTTACGTGTACGGCAGGGATATGGTAAAGGGTTTGTCAATAACAACATGACGGAATAACAGCTGAAGGAGTGTGGATGGACTGTAACGCCAAATCGGGTCCTACCCAAAATCGGTCCCCCGGACTGAAATTTGCTGCTATTAACTGTCCGGGACCACAATTGGCTGCCGAATTCAGTCCGGGCGGACTAAATAGGACTACCTAATGTGGTCCCTTTGCCAAATTTAGTCCCACCTAGCCCTGGAGGGAAAAAAAAAATTGTGTGATTAGCTAACTGGAGGTGGTGAGTTATATCAGTATAGTTATGTTAAGACTGCTCTTTAGTACTTCTTGTTGATGAGTTTATCTTTCAAATTCCCATTCTCATAAATACCTATAATAGTGTATTCAATAAATTATAAGCTTCAAGACTTCATCATAGTGCATATGTTTGACTACCTTGAACAATGCAGCAGCTACATTTTCAAAATATTTACGTTTCATAGGAATTGCCTCAACAAAATTTGTGAAATAATCAGTTATAGTCAAGATGTATGTTTCCTTGATGTGATGCAGGATAGATGGGGCCAATGAAGTCAATACCAATGTGGTGCCATGGTGACACAACTGGTACTGGATGGAGCTCTGGAGTAGATTGGCTTAATTTGCCATGGCACAGATCACAATTACTAACCTGGATATATCACAATTAAAAAATAACAACACTCTTTGTCATCAGTTGACCACACTCACTTCTGTATGAGTTTATTTATTTGCTTATCAATTTATTAACATCATTGACCATTCCCTGCCACATAAACCGCTCACTAACTCTTGATAAAGTCTTTTTCGTGCCTAAATGTCCAGAAGTGGGATCACTGTGGCATGATGCTAGAATTCAGATCTCTCATCCAAATCAATGTAATGTAACGAACATAAGTTATGAAAGTCATTACGAAGTTTTCTCCTTTTTTAATCACAATTTTTAATATTAACATTTAGCTGGAACTGTAACATTTAACTAAAGCTTTTTATTAATGTTCTGAACAGCCATCAGGTCTCAATGTGGTGACCAAGTCCACCACACACACAGTGCAACAGTAACTTATCTTATTAATTATTATTAGCAAGTACAGAACTGAACTGTTTATTTCTTTATTAACCCAAGTGTTGATCACTTTTGCTGGTTCATGCCGAGTCATTCCAAATACACACTGAGCATGCTTAGGAATGGTTGTATAAATAGTGACCACCTGAGCACATGTAGTCATTCTATTATTAGTTCACTCTGTGTTTAGACCTCAGATGAATGCTATTGTTTCTACCTAAACTAAATTGATAACTCTTTACTTTTTTGGAGGAACTTCTGCAGAGTAATTGACATAATAGCTAGTTACATTAGCAGTGGTGGCAGTGTACCTTAACCTACCACCTTCCCTCTCCCTGCTGCCTAGCTTCCCTCTCCCAGCTGCCCTTCCCTCTCCCTGCTGCCTAGCTTCCCTCTCCCTGCTGCCTAGCTTCCCTCTCCCAGCTGCCTACCTTCCCTCTCCCTGCTGCCTAGCTTCCCTCTCCCTGCTGCCTAGCTTCTCTCTCCCAGCTGCCTACCTTCCCTCTCCCAGCTGCAGGGCACACCACACTCAATAACTATAAACTTTAGATGGTGTATTTTGATGTGGAAAAACATATAGCTATATCTCTAACAAACATTCCTGTTAGAAACTCTGGAACTCAGTTATCTAAAAAGCTAGTACATCTCTATCTATTGCAAATTTAAATATTCTTTGAAACTTGTAATGCCTTCATAAGTTCATGTATATCCAAACTGAAGCATCTCCCTTTCAATTCCGGTATAATCTAGTCATCATCCAATAATGCTATTAGTGTGGTTTGGTTGAGAGATTTCAGGACTAAAAAGTATCATAAATGCTTAGTTATAGTTTTTTCTCTTGAAGATTTAGCTAATTTTTCTTCAACATTATGAGTAGTTTTAGTTATACTATCAATTGACTGTAGTTTTGGTTAATTTTTGTAATTGGTTAATTTGTGTTGTCTCAAAATTTTCAAAAATAAGACAGTAAAAACAACAACAACAACAAAAGTACATCCTTATCAGTGTCAATATCAACCGCAGGATTGGAATCCGCCAAGCCTCTATAATTCAAAATTTCGGGCGGACCGAAATTAGCAGGGCGGACCTATTTTGGCTGCCAGTCCGGCCGGACTGTATTTGGCGGGGGACCAAATTTCGCGTGATAGGACCCGGAATTGATGGTGGACGCTGAAGTGAGGATGGATAGTAACATGATATCATATAGTAATTATAAGCAGGGGAAATAGAAGTTGGGGACTCCTCCAATTTATTGCTTGGAGGGCACAGCATGAAGGTATAGCCATTATGGTATTGATGGGTTTATGAATTCAATGCATTTGCAATGAACAAATGGCTATAAGCTGCTTATCACAATGACCAATAGACTGACTACAGAACTCAGTTGGCAGCTACCATTACTGCAAATCAGTTGTCTCTTGGGTAGTGAAGAATTGATGATCCTAGATAGTTCAGCTTATGGTGCCATGTTGATGTATATTCACGCACAATGCAGATGACATTATTAATAGATACTGCTTCGGAATTCCTAGGAAGAGATGAATGTGTGAAGAGAAAAAAATTGAGCCCATTCAGCTAAGAGTAGATAGGGGAAATGGGATCTCATTATCTCAGCGGTGGACAGTACAGACTCTTAATTGTTCTTTTCATCATTACTATTTGTATTTTTTGTTATTCATTGTTTAGGTGTTTTTTTAATTATATTATATATTGTCTTTTGAGTGTTTTGTTTGGTTTTTGTTTCAATTAATGTGTAGTGAAAAACTATTACAAAGTGTCACTTTCTAATTAGGTTTACCAGTCTATATTTTACATTATGTTTTTGTTTTTCTGTGTATTTTCCCATGTTTTACATTCAAACTTTGTGTTCATTTATTCAAATATCTTCCCATCTTGTATTACATTCACTCACCCTTACCTCTAGTTATATCTCACTGACTTGAATGGTAATATTGTCCATCTAATTTTTATTATAGTTATAAAACAATCAGTTAGTTCAGTAAATATTTTTTCATAAAATATATTCATATATTAAAATGGTATTCCCACTACCAGTGACGCAGTCTCCAGTCCAGGTGACTAGTGTGTGATGTTGAGGTAGTGTACCCTCCAGTGACGCAGTCTCCAGTCTGGTTGGTCAGGTGACTAGTGTGTGATGTTGAGGTAGTGTACCCTCCAGTGACGTAGTCTCCAGTCTGGTTGGTCAGGTGACTAGTGTGTGATGTTGAGGTAGTGTACCCTCCAGTGACGCAGTCTCCAGTCTGGTTGGTCAGGTGACTAGTGTGTGATGTTGAGGTAGTGTACCCTCCAGTGACGTAGTCTCCAGTCTGGTTGGTCAGGTGACTAGTGTGTGATGTTGAGGTAGTGTACCCTCCAGTGACGTAGTCTCCAGTCTGGTTGGTCAGGTGACTAGTGTGTGATGTTGAGGTAGTGTACCCTCCAGTGACGCAGTCTCCAGTCTGGTTGATCAGGTGACTAGTGTGTGATGTTGAGGTAGTGTACCCTCCAGTGATGCAGTCTCCAGTCTGGTTGATCAGGTGACTAGTGTGTGATGTTGAGGTAGTGTACCCTCCAGTGACGCAGTCTCCAGTCTGGTTGATCAGGTGACTAGTGTGTGATGTTGAGGTAGTGTACCCTCCAGTGACGCAGTCTCCAGTCTGGTTGGTCAGGTGACTAGTGTGTGATGTTGAGGTAGTGTACCCTCCAGTGACGTAGTCTCCAGTCTGGTTGGTCAGGTGACTAGTGGGTGATGTTGAGGTAGTGTACCAGTGACGCAGTCTCCAGTGTGGTTGGTCAGGTGACTAGTGGGTGATGTTGAGGTAGTGTACCCTCCAGTGACGCAGTCTCCAGTCTGGTTGATCAGGTGACTAGTGTGTGATGTTGAGGTAGTGTACCCTCCAGTGACGTAGTCTCCAGTCTGGTTGGTCAGGTGACTAGTGTGTGATGTTGAGGTAGTGTACCCTCCAGTGACGCAGTCTCCAGTCTGGTTGGTCAGGTGACTAGTGTGTGATGTTGTTGAGGTAGTGTACCCTCCAGTGACGTAGTCTCCAGTCTGGTTGGTCAGGTGACTAGTGTGTGATGTTGAGGTAGTGTACCCTCCAGTGACGTAGTCTCCAGTCTGGTTGGTCAGGTGACTAGTGTGTGATGTTGAGGTAGTGTACCCTCCAGTGACGCAGTCTCCAGTCTGGTTGATCAGGTGACTAGTGTGTGATGTTGAGGTAGTGTACCCTCCAGTGATGCAGTCTCCAGTCTGGTTGATCAGGTGACTAGTGTGTGATGTTGAGGTAGTGTACCCTCCAGTGACGCAGTCTCCAGTCTGGTTGATCAGGTGACTAGTGTGTGATGTTGAGGTAGTGTACCCTCCAGTGACGCAGTCTCCAGTCTGGTTGGTCAGGTGACTAGTGTGTGATGTTGAGGTAGTGTACCCTCCAGTGACGTAGTCTCCAGTCTGGTTGGTCAGGTGACTAGTGGGTGATGTTGAGGTAGTGTACCAGTGACGCAGTCTCCAGTGTGGTTGGTCAGGTGACTAGTGGGTGATGTTGAGGTAGTGTACCCTCCAGTGACGCAGTCTCCAGTCTGGTTGATCAGGTGACTAGTGTGTGATGTTGAGGTAGTGTACCCTCCAGTGACGTAGTCTCCAGTCTGGTTGGTCAGGTGACTAGTGTGTGATGTTGAGGTAGTGTACCCTCCAGTGACGCAGTCTCCAGTCTGGTTGGTCAGGTGACTAGTGTGTGATGTTGAGGTAGTGTACCCTCCAGTGACGCAGTCTCCAGTCTGGTTGGTCAGGTGACTAGTGTGTGATGTTGAGGTAGTGTACCCTCCAGTGACGCAGTCTCCAGTGTGGTTGGTCAGGTGACTAGTGTGTGATGTTGAGGTAGTGTACCCTCCAGTGACGCAGTCTCCAGTGTGGTTGGTCAGGTGACTAGTGTGTGATGTTGAGGTAGTACCCTCCAGTGACGCAGCTAGTCTCCAGTCTGGTTGGTCAGGTGACCAGTGTGTGTGATGGAGTCTAAAATTAGTTATAACTACAAACAAACAAACAAACAAACAAACAACTAAAGTCTGATGGAGTTAAGTTTGTGAGGTGAGTAATAAATTCAGTCAGTGGGACACTCTTATGAGAGCCAGTTACCAACTGCAGTGGAGATGTCCATACGAGCTATGATCAGGTCATCTATGTCGTCGCTGGAGGGCGGGTACATGTTTGCACAGTGGGTGGTGCCCTCTATAAATATAGCCTTGATACTGTCCTTCAGGTCAGAGGTCACACTGAGGGCATGCCACGGGTCTATGGATCCGTTGGGGAAGATAATGTCAGTACCTTTCACACTTTTACCACCGTAGAAATCATTAGTGGCAAAAACAGCCTCCCTGACCTCATCAGACGTGAGTTGGAAGACTTGCTGGCAAATGTCCATGTAGTAGTCCAGAGAGATGAGCTGGGAGAATATGTGGGTGTGGTCACTGTTGGTGGTCTGGAAATAGGCAAACTCTGTGCACGTCTGATATGTCCACTGGCGCTCTGTCAGGACAAATGACAGGATAAGACAGGACAAATGACAGGATTGATAGTTACCTTAACTACAAGTTTCTTACAGGAGGATTGGGGCAGGTTGTTTTGATTGAAGTTTAGCACAAAACCGGATAAAAATGTATTAATTAAGTGTTGCCCGGCTGCAATGGTAATAATAAAGGTAAAACTACTACTACTACTACTACTACTACTACTACTACTACTACTACTACTACTACTACTACTACTACTACCACCACTACTACTACTACTACTACTACTACTACTACCATTACTACTACTACTGCTACTACTACTACTACTACTATTATTATTATTATCATTACTACTAGCAACATCCAAAACCACACCCACCTCCAAACCGAGCTGTGCTAGAATTCCAGCTGTCCTCTCTCATAGACTGTATCATAGCATTGTAGTCTACATTAATGGGAGCTCCTTTAGTGAGGGTCTGGTACAGCTGTTGTAGTTTCTCCAAAGAAGTACCACCAGATTCTTTACCCATGAAACTGCATAAATACTCAATAGTGATGTTGTTAGGCTGACCCTGCACACACACACACACACACACACACACACACACACACACACACACACAAATGCACACTAATACTTGCACACAATACATCTTTTTATTAGCAAATGTTACCAACAATTTTGGAGTTTACCAATGAATGAGGAAACTACTATCGTGTAAAACCCATATATGTATGTATATATGGTTGTCTTGGTAACAATCGTATGATAAAAGTAATATCACCTTCTCAACTGTGCCTCAGGACATATTGTATTTTTATTTGAAATGTCAAAGGATTTGTATAGACAGGCAATGCACAGCTAGCTACATACATACATAACAGAAGAGTTAAAAGAAATGGCTATGAGTTTGTTATCTGTTTTAAGAAGTCTTGAAATTGTTGGTGAGTCAGTGTGGAATAATACACAGGAGTTGAAATAAAGTTTATTGCATCCCTTGTGAAGAGTGAAAGGATATTGAGGATTTGTGAGAATCTATTATTTCACATTCAGGTGGTGTTGTTGTTTTCATCCTCTCTGGACAATACTTTTGCATGCATGACTTGCCGTCCACTGTTAGCTATGGCTTAGTGTGGACAACTTTAGTCTAACAGTGTACAGAAATTTATCCCTACAAGCTGATGTTGTTTGGCTCTTCAGCAACCAGTAGAGTTTATATGTGTGCTAGCCACAGGAACATGTACATTGGACACTTTTTTTTTTAAAGAGCAGGCATAATTACAATTGATGAAAGAATCACAACTCCCAGCAACAGAAAGGACTTCGTCATGTAAAATACTCCAGAGGAATTAATCAGTCTGGAACTACGGACTAGGTACAGTAAAATACTCCATAGGAATTAATCAGTCTGGAACTACGGACTAGGTACAGTAAAATACTCCAGAGGAATTAATCAGTCTGGAACTACGGACTAGGTACAATGAAAGGGCATGGCTGCATAGCAACACTTACCGTAGCGTATGTCTTCTCTCGTTTTCTCAAAAGCTGGGCCGAAATAAAAAAAGTGGCAAAATTAAAGGGACTTAACTCGTTATCTAGTCTGAGTTCCTCTTCTTTCAAGGCATAAAAGTCTGCCATCTTCAAGATCTGCTGTTGACAGAGTGACAAAGAGACAAAGAGACTACTATAACCCTCTCATGCATGCACACTGAGGGTTAATAAAGAATCTACTGTTCTGTGCAAGAACTTGCAATTGCCGTCAATCTTATTCAGAGAATTAGGAGAATTGGAGTTAACTTTCCTCATGTGTCACTCAGTATACTCATGTGTCACTCAGTATACTCATGTGTCACTCAGTATACTAGAAAAAAGTGAGTGAATAGTTCTAGGAGGACATCAATTTGTTTTCTTTCCTTGTTTCCAAAGCATCTCTTGAAAGGACATAGCTGACCCCTAATGTATTTTTCAGTGATGAATGAAAACCTGTGTGCTGCAGTGAGAATTGTTAGGTAAACTGCTACAAGGTAAATGGGAAAATTCATTGAGTATTTATTGACCATTTTGTTGCAAGGGAACACTGCAAGGATATTTAAAACATGCCAATACACTTCTCATCACAAAAAACTTCAGCCAGTAACTATGGTATAAAATAGTTAAACCATAACAACTCTAGGGATTATCACTAGATAACTGTCCTCTCCCTCAGCAATAATCCCTCAAACCCATGGTTTACCTATTACACATACACACACACACACATACACACACACACACACACACACACACACACACGCACACACACATACACGCACACACACACTCATAT
>WLWD01002770.1_pt1 | contig 46710 bp, 37 predicted proteins | sample 6712731 | NCBI WGS metagenome assembly WLWD01 (sample SAMN12718690, study PRJNA576275) | sponge metagenome | isolation source: marine sponge | host: Mycale hentscheli | place: New Zealand: South Island, Marlborough, Capsize Point | collected 2014-11-01 | reverse complement strand
CTACCCGAGCCGAGGCTAAAGATTTTCAAACGTTGCAGATTCACGATGTATTCTCTCTCTTTCAGAGGATTTTTTAAAATATATTACAGAATTAATTAATGTTTGGATGTCACTGGGGATTGAACCATGGACTGCTTGCTTAACGTGCAAGCACTCTGCCACTGACCTATGACAACCAACGGGGAATCAAACACTTAAATTCTGTATTTATACGGTAAAGGGATACTGCTACGCTACAGTCTCACTCCCAAAGGACCAAAGGAAATTTTCTTTTAGATACTTTTTACACGAGACTACATCTAATGAGTAAAAGGCTGAGAAAGAAATTATGAAGCATGAAACTACTTGAACAGATTCACGTAACGGACCAATCAGATTGCTCGCATGCAACTAGCTACATGTGTAATGTATTCACATACATATGTACATACATACATATCTATACACATACAGACACTTATATATAAGTATGCTCTAAAGAGTATGAGAATAAGGTTTTACTGAAACCTAAGTATAGTGCATATCATCATATCTATGTCTCTACATCCTTTGCCTTATTCAATGCACTAACATAATGTAAATGGGAATTCGCTGCAGAACACAATTTTTGTTCATATAAATAAATAAATGAAATATCTACCATGTATATGCTAATAGTATCATCATTTGACTTCACCACATACATATGTGCACACAAGGAGCAGTGACTTGGGATGCAGCGATTGATATTGCTTCACCACATACACGTGCAATTAAAAAAAATTGGACCTTATTTTCAGTAGCTTCAGTGTTAGAAGTCAAAATCATTCATATAAAAATAGTATAGTCTTTAGGCTCGCTCGCCATTTGTGCTCAAGCACATCACTAGTTATGATATTGAACACTCTTTACCATAATTACTCCTTTAAAAATTTTTTTTTTTTAATTTAGCTGGTTTTAGCGGCTGGAAGCTTGTTGTTTAGATCTACTGGTACTTCATATAGTAAGAACAACTAAATAAACAACCACAGCAACTAGATATTGCAGATGAAATCACTACTAAAAAATGTGGAGGTAAGAAAGTATCTTGTAATAGTGATTATTATCGGCTACATGCTTGCACTAGTAAAACAGTAAGAACTGGACCTATAGCATTGCAGACTTCCATATATGGGAGCTGGAACATTAACTTCAGGTAAACTAAATAAATGTTGCCCACTTTATTCAGAGGAGTAAGCGAAGCTATACACCAATGAGTTCGGGATATATTGATTACGGAAACGAAGACGATAAAAACAACAACAACAACAACAATGATTATTTATTGTATGCTGGTGAACCGGCGAAGATTGGACAGAGAAAGCAGTAGCTTCACAAAGCCCAAGTTCATAATTATGGATAGGACAGAGAGTGTGTTGTGCCACTGCAATTCTGATTTGTAAAATATAGTACATCAAGTGCCACTGTGTGGTGAGGTACTTGCTTGTACTATAATAATATATCAATAATAATACGAACCAGACAACTCTGACCTTGATGAACTTGGCGTAGACGTGCTCTTCAGATTGAAGTGGTATAGAATGAATGATTCTCTCATTGGAAACTTGGAACTCACCTTGCATCATCCACTCACCATCAGACAGACTACACACGCAACAACAACAAAAAAACAACCCAACAAAAATTAACTGATAGCTGCTTTAAGTACATACACCCCAAAAGTTGGTATGGGTCATCAAGATACAACAACAACAATAAACTGATAGCTGCTTTAAATACGTACAACCAAAAAGTTGGTATGGGTCATCAAGATTTGAGTGTACACTTAATGAAGGGAGTTGTCTTTCCTTTCCACCCCGACACCAACAAAACCCATCAATCAATAATTGTGACAGGCTCTGCGAAAAGGTACAAATTCGCGGTATACTAAATGTATGGTAACAGCCAAAAAGCCAAGTACTACTTAATAATTCAAAAAAATTTTTTTTTACCTCACAGTAATCTTTGGTCTTTCCTCTAACTGTGCGCCAAATTTGAATGCTGAATTCCACCAATTAGTGACCAAACGAAGCGCTTGAATAACCTTGCTTCAACTAGGAATTTATGGAGAAACGCGTGAACGGAAAGTACAATTTAATGTTACGCGGAGATCGCACGGAAGAAATACGGAAGGTAAGGGAAATTCCCCCTTGATTAGGCTGCAGTTGCTTATTACTGTTGTGGTTTCTACGGCTATACACTGAGCTTTATCTTAAAATGCCATCTAAGAAAGCACTTAACTGATGGAGAAGTGTTATCATGCATGTTTAGATAACCACACCCCCTTGTTGATTAAGCTTAGAAACCACACCCGTACGTGACACGGACATATCACGGATTTTTTGTTCAAAACAGGAAGTTTACATTGAAGTCTCGTTATCTCGGTTTAAACGTTTCTATCCCTTAGTAGAAAAAAGTGTTGTAACTCAGCAATTAAGGACATTCAAGTGCTTCTTTTGATATCAAAATAGAGGTAATTTCCTGGCCTTCTATCTGATAATATAAAATAAAATCATTTTTCATTTTTTAGCCAATTTGTACCTTTTCCTAGGGCCTGTCACAATTAAAGGATCAAAGGCTCTTATAATTTATTAACTAATACCTATTACCAGATAAACCTTGGAAATAACAATTTTGGATTAGAAAGTGTAAGAATGTTTAGTGATCAATACACTGCACTTTAGATCTCTCGTCTAATTCATCTGAACTGTGCAGAACTTGTTCAACTTTGTATTGATATAATTATATGCAATAAAATAAAAATAAAAATAAAATAAAATTAGGGATTAGTCTTGGTAAATAATAATAATATTATCAAATAAGTATCAAAGCTCTCTATTTTGTGTAGTTAACACACGCAAAGTGACCAGGAGAATACACTACACAGCTATGACCCCTTCACCCATGTGTGTTCAACACCAATCTCTGACACATGACTAGTAACTTACCTTTCACTGGTGTGGACTGTGAATGTCTTGGGAATGGAAGAGAAGAGTTCAAAGCAAGCTATCTCTATGGTCCTCACCGACACAACCTCACACAACTCCACCACAAAGGAGATGTTGGCCTTGCATGGATTGATCATGTACATGTCCATGTTCTCATGCAGGATCGCCATGGTGTTCTACATAACACATGTGACAGAATACATGTTACATGTATTAAACTGCTTTCAAGAACTTGTCTGCCCTTTACATGTGTCAGAATACATGCTACAGACACTAGAATTATCGTTGCACCATGATAAAAATCCTAAATCGCGGAGACAATGTTTAAAAAGTATTCACAATATTATCGGTTTCTTACAAAATAATTGGTAAGGGTCGTTAAACAAATGCTACGCGCATGATGGATATGAGGAACAGTCATTTTCGTTGTTTGTAAACTTGGCCATAACGACGTACTAACAAAACTTTTTAAAGTAGCTAGCGATGGCTGCAAGTTTTAATTTCTGGCTTAAGAAAGCCAACACAATCTTGCTACGTGGACTAACTTCGGACTGGAAGCTGATGAACACGGCAAGCTCAGTTGGAATAAAATTGACTTGATTAGGTAATATTTATGAAACATTGTGATACATAGCTTCATTTTAAGTCACACTGCACACTACTGGCATACACGACACTACATGTAACATGAAGGAGGTACACTATGCAATGAATGTGTGTGAAGGCAGTACATGATAGCTCACATCACAGAATATGTGATAGATGACATGCATCCACATGATGGACAACAGAGCACTATGCACATGTGCAAGGAAACATTGAACGTAAAAAAAAAAAAAGCATACAATAAGTGAAGAACACAACGTGCTAAGATAACACACAAACTGACATGTGCCTTTCTGTAGGTATTTCAACAACGATCATTCAATTACTAACTCTCGTACCTGTGCCTCCGGGTTGGCCTCTACAACTTTAGCTCCGCAATCCACTGACGCATAGTTAGTTAAGGTTGTCTTCTTACCCGAGGAACCGCCATTAATCCCCTGGTCTGGAGGCATTTGCACCGTTTGCCCCCCAGTCTGCTCCATTAATTTCTTCTTAAACTCCTCGAATGTCAGTACTTGGTCATCCTCCTCCTCCTCCTCTGCTATTTTCTGGGTTTCTTCTAATTCTCCTTCTAAATTAGGTTTGCCTCCTTCTTTAGTGACCTTGTCATCTTCACCAGTCTTCTTCATCTCCTGTGATTCTCCATGTTCAAGGCACCCGTCTACATCACAACCTTGATCTGAACTCCAGGTCTTTTCTTCCGAATCACCGCCTTCTTTCTTGTCAGACTCAAATGTCTTAATCTCAGACTTGTCTTCTTGCTCCAAGTTTTCCAACGTATCCTTGTCATTTATATCTAGTGACTTCTCTTCTGATGCAACCTTTACTGGAAGTTCCATGCAGCTGTCATTCGAGCAAACATCATCTGTCATTACTTCTGTTTTGGAGTCCTTTGCTTTCTCTTCTTCCTCCTTTCTTCCATCAGGACCCAAGTCTTTATCTGATGCCTCATCACCATCAGAATCTGCAGTCTGCACTCTGTTGCATTCTATTTCAAACTCCCTCTCACCGTCTTCACCCACTGCCTTCAATTCATCATCACCACTAGTCACACCTCGGCTAGTCACACCCTCCACATCCACTTCCCTAGATTCACTCTCTCTTACGGAACCTTCAGCATCTTGAACACCACCCTGAGACTGGGTGCCATCAGAACTGGTAAAAGAATGTCCAGTTGGCATGCTTTCTTTCTCAACTTTGGCTGGTACAGAAGATAGCCGACCAGATGGTAGATCTTTAACAATCGTTTCATCTTGTTGGTTCTCTTTCACAACTACATTTTCATTGCTATCTTCTTTTTCCTTCTCCAAATATTCGTCTTCACTGTCTTCTGGAGTGACTTTGGTTCCTCTTCTGACTGCATCCTCCTCTTTCCTTTCTGCCTCAGTAGGTGTCTGCTCCTCTAATGGTGGCTGGGATAGAGACAGTACTTCTTCCAGTGGTGTCTCAGTGGGTGGGGCAGTAGGTGTGGCTTCAGATACATCTGCGTGTACGTCACTGCTGATGATACTGTTTGTATTGTTATTTGAGTTGTCAATAGTTTCAGGAGTAGAAGGTTCAGGATTAGAATGTTTTGTGTTAGCTTTCATCTGACCATCTCCTTTTCCATCTTCCTCCTTGTTTCCAGTCTGTTTGTGCAGATCTTGATTGATATTCGAACTCCTGCTTTGCTGCTTATCAGTACTATAAACACACACCACAAATAAAAAAGCATGAGAATTTGGAGCAATTCATTTCATTAAATAGGAACTGATATATTATATTTCCAATCTGTGTGGATACACACTCAGTGACAGACCCAAGTTTACAAATAAAGGGGTTTTTAGTAGCTCCTGAACTACTACTCTAATAATAACAACAACAACACCAACAACAATAATAATGAATTTACCAACAACGAATTGGTTCCTTCTGACAATGGCAGGGTTAATATTTAGTAGGCAAACTTTTTAAATTGACCAAATAAATGTCCTTAAATTTGACAGCAATCATTGAAGAGATGATCTGCTGTAATTTGCGAGCATATTGATCTCAATTCAATTTTGTTGCCCAGCATCAACTCTAAATTTAAAAAGTGGTTCAGGAATACTGTATATATATAACTTCTGCTAATGAGATTGGGGTGGGTAAATTGGAGGCGGGGGCATTTGATAAAATTTTGTCCTCTCAACCAATTGATTTGTCAGTGCAACTATAAAGACCTTTCAAATCTTTCTTACAGCAAAACATAATTCAATAGAAATTAGTGAAACAAGCACAATGACACAAGATCAAAATGCATTTAACATGTTTTCCTGAATTACTGGTCCAACTGGTTTAAATATTGAATAGGTATGGACAGAGTCTTGTGAGCCCTACAAATACCTTCCATTCCTCTCAACTGACAGATAAGTCTGAATGGTAGCACACTTTGTGAAACTTAAAGTAATGTCAAGATTTGCTAATGTCTGAAGTGTGTAATTGGCCAGGAAATAAACCAAGCAAATTGACAAAGCAAAATTGTGGGAATAGGTAGCTTTTAGGCCTTCATAGGGGGCATTTTGCCCTTCCTGAAAATGGTTTTGCCCTTCTCCCTCCCACTGAAAACAATTACAACCTTCATGGTGATATTAGCCACACATTTTTCATGGAAAATAGAAGCTCCACCCTAAAATTTCCAAAACGGTAAGTTTGGTTTTAAACAATACCCTGTATGCACGCACATCGACGGGTATCCTAGGTCAAGCTTACCCATTTCATTAGGATGAAACTCTTGCCATTATTTAAAATGCTGCGTACATTTGCCAAATATCAGTATGGAATTACATCTGCATCTGAATACCATGCAATGCTAATATATCCCATAACTAGTGATGTGCTTGAGCACAAATGGCGAGCGAGCCTAAAGACTATACTATTTTTATATGAATGATTTTGACTTCTAACACTGAAGCTACTGAAAATAAGGTCCAGTTTTTAAATCTCGCATACACGGTAAAGGGATTTCAGTGCCATAGTAACAACTCTCTGCAACTGTTTGAATTGAAGGAAAAAAACAACAACAAAACAATACACGTTATTTAAAAGTTTTCTTTGTGATATTCTTTAGCTAAGTAGTGGTTGTAACACACAATGCTTTGACACAACTGGACACGCACCTGTGTTACACAGACTTACCTTCGCAGTAGTATAGTGGACAATGTATTTTCAAGTAAATACTGTTGCGCACGGCTTATAACCATGACAAAGAGCGTATTGACTTACCACCCCCACTAACTCGAATAGAAATGGAAGTCCTGTAAGTCTTCACGTTTTAACTGCACCAGTAAAAGAATTCAAAAAGGTAAACAATTCAATTTCTAGGGTGATACGGGTACTGATCGATAAACAGAGGATTCTGTTTAGTGAAGTTTGGGACGGGGTCGACAACCGAACTAACACAAAAACGCAAGGGTCAAAGTACAAAAATGCCTTACGTACGTCCATACATATATACAACTCACAAACATCCCCGATTTTCGATTGTGTTACCCCTGTAAGTGTCTCGCTCGCTACGCTCGCTCGCCAATAAAACTAATGCACTGACATTCAGTGTTACCCACACACTTAACACGTTCAATTAGCACCTTGTTTGCCAGCGTGATTAGTGCATACTATTGATAATCAATCTGTATTCAAATAAACAGACTAATTGAAGAGAGCAACTTACCATACTGACCCTTTACCATACTACTACACGGAGAAATGGTCTTATGACAATCATGCACCGCGGCTGTTCCAGCTCCACAATTATGGGTGTGGTTAATTAACATTTTTTTGGTCAGGCCTAGATGGAACAAGTGGGCATTGTACCGCAAGTAAAACTGCTGTGCCTGCGCAAATACACTGTGGTTGTGTGTGGATAAACCGTGGGAGTGGTAATCAGGTAACCACTACCACAACCACTACCATATTTCCTTAGAATAGCCAAAATGAACATTTGAATTTCTCTGGTATGGTAAAGGGTCAGGCTACACCAGAACAACTGACAGTAGAGCTTGGAACATTCCAGGGTTAACTTAAATTCAGTTTTCAGATTCCAAAGATGTAATGTTATAGTTATACTGCACAAAAATAATCTGTATAAGGTGTCATTGGCTTCAGATTGTAATACTCCATTAAGTCTTACACTATCAGTTGTCAGGAAGACATTATGACGTTCAACATTAGCTTACCATTGAGCAGAAAATGTCACAATTGACAAAATTATCCAAAGCCAGCAGCGCATTTCCATAGCACAAAATCCAGGCAAACGAAGAAATGGGATCAATTCGTATCTGCGCCGCTCAACAGCATTTTATTCAACCAAAGACGAGACTCCAGCATAAGAGACTGACGAAGTCGAAGTCAAAATTGTAGTAAGACACGTCAGCGAATTTCTAATAAACGCGCATCCAAACTAGAAGGCGGAGTTTATTTACAAATTGTGTACTGTATGTATGTAACGGTATGGTGTGTGACGCCGGATGACGTACGCACATGTACGTCTTTCCCCCCTCTTGGCAGGTGTATGGGCGTGTTACCAAGTTGATTTTATATACAGTTCGTCCAGCTTAAAGAGTAGAAAGTACAGATATCAAAACTTAGACTAGTTGCAATCACAATAAGCTTAGCCATACCTTTTTTGTGTTGTTAGATCCCAATCCACTCGAAACTAAGTCATATAAAACAGCATAAGTATAAGAACTACGCTATCTCCATAGACATTCCATACATTAAGCGCCATTTTTTTTGACGTCACAAATTCGTCCGTCCTACGTCACAACTCGTAGTTAAACTGGAGCCGCGCCCTCACACGGCAGCTCCTATTCGGGAACTTCCCTTCGCAAATTCACTGTTTTTGCTATGTCTTTATATTTCTTTTTCTGTGTACTGTGGGCTTACTTTGTTGTTACAGGTGGAATGAGCACCAATAGAGGACTCCAGCAAGTCAAATTTGAAAAATAAAGACCCGCCTGGGACGGAGATACAGCTCTGCACACTGGCTACTATTCAGAGTTATTTCGAAGCGGCCGAAAGAGCTACTGCGCTCATTTTTTTCCAGAGGTAGCCTGAGGGCTTCTTCGCAACATTACAGAGCCATATTTCTAATATCTATGTATTTTTTTTTTGTTAACAGTAAAATTTCATGCCGTTTTACTCGTGCGTTATTCTAAAAAAACTCTCTGGAACTTTATTCTAAGGGGGGTATTTTACTTGTGCGCAAAATTTGGATTCAATTCAGTGATCCTGTTCCACGAAATATCAATTTTTATTTTCAAGTTGACAACTGAATCGCAATTTCACCCCGCCCCATAACGTTGAGCTCCGCAAACGCGCAATTTATGTGGTAAGATAATCAATTAACTTGTGACAGCTCTAAAAAGAGCCCATTTGTAAACAATAATAAGAAATACAAATGAGCCGCGATATGGCCGTTGAAACTTTGGAAATAGTTAGTCCCTCGAGCAAAATTGATGGCGTATTCCCGATGATGCTTGGAGTTGGTTGCTCATTAGTGGGAGGGGTAGTTCAGCACAAGATTTAGACTTGTAGGCGATAGGGCTGAAGAGTATAGCGGTAGCAATCCCGATGGAAAGAACTGAAGTGATGATGATGGAGTCTATACGCAGCGGAGTCTCAATACAAGGTTGGTGGAATTGTCGGAGCTGGTGCCAGTCAGGGTGGAGTTGGTCACGGTTGAGACAGAGTTTTAAGCTGCTCCAATGGCTTCCCCTGCAAGTATAATAGAAGGATGTTATTCTAAATGACTGTCTCAGACTAGTACACTACATACAAGTTATAGCTCAGAGACCGTTTGTGTCCACCAGTTTCGCGGTTTTTGGCGCCAAAGTTAATTGATTGTTTGCGTGGCTCGGTTACGGGCCATCTCCAGCGTTTTACCAGCGTGTCCAACATCCCCTGGTTTAGTTCACAAATGCGCAAGCGCAACACTCTGACATCACAAATACGTCGTCATTGAGATAAGAGCTTCCGCAAACGTCACAACTTACACCGAAAATACTAACACTCTCACAAAAGCATTTTTATTTCCCTTAATTTTCAAGATAGGGGTTTCAAATTCATATGGATTAAAATACAACTATTTAGGTATTTTATATTAAATTCCCAAGACACTTACTTCAAAATTGCAAAATTACCAGCTTAAAGCATTTGGGGAGTTCAGTTTTTTATAAAAAATGAAATTAAAAATAAGTAAAATAGTATTAAAATATAAAAATTTGGTACAAATGAGCCATAGATTCAGTCTGCAAAATCTTTAGACACTCGAATTCAATTTACTCTTTTTCTGGCTTAAAAACATCAAAAATATCCTCCATTTATAGGGTCACTTCTTCTATCTATTACCACAGTTGTGACCACAAACCACAATTTTTAAAAACATAATCAATTTCAATATATATTAATTTGTGTGTGTGTGAAGTTTCAGCTTCCTGACATCAATCTGACTGCACATGTATACATTTAAAGAACAATTAACAAAAAACAGAACTTTCTACTCTTTAAGCTGGACGCACTGTATGCATTCAGCTTTAGTGTTATAACTTACCGCTGCTAATAGAAGATCCAGAAATCATGGCTACACCCGCGGCCTCATCTTGTCGCGTACACTACGCAGAATTGGAAAAGATACTATCCCGTGAATTGTGCGACACAAAGATTTGGATCCGACTTGCTCAAAAACTGAGCGAACGTCTAGTCATTTCTAAAGACGTTTGCAAAATCATCACGTCACTCAGTGGTGGGGTGAACTCTCAAGTAATAGCCAGGTACATCCTACGCCAAGTGGGGGAGAAGGTTGAGAGCGAGGACCAAGCGTACTCTACATTTATTGAGGTATTGTCTGAACTTAACTTACATTCATTGTGTGCTGAAATTACTTTGCTGAGGTCCTTTACTGGGTCATCACAAACTTGTGACATATTGTCAGCTAAAGACATTCCTGCTTTAATGAAAAAGCTAGCTCCAGTAGCATATAAATGGAATGAAATAGGTATTGCACTAATTTTACCTAGACATGTAATGAAAGATGCTGGAAGCCAGGGCAATAACATTCTTAAACTCAATGAAGTGATATATGAGTGGGTGATGGGAAACCACGAGCATGCTCTCCAGCCTACACTGAGCAACTTGAATGAGTGTCTTACAGGCCCTTTAGTAGAAGTACATGTAATATCTATTAGTTCTATGAGTGAACATACCAAGCCACACTGCAAGCGTGCCAAGTTGAGTTTGAAGATAGAGTATGCTTCAGGCGACTGTGAGGTAACTGATGGAAAGTCTACACTATTGGAGGTGCGTGCTAGTATAAGTGAGGGTGTGTCCTATCAGTGGATGAAGGATAGCGAGTGTCTGAGTGATGGCGAGGATTACTGTGGAACATGTACAGACATACTGGTCATCAAACATGCACATGGGATGGAGGGACAGTACACATGTGCTGTAGAGAGGGGACAGGAGAAACTTGTGAGTCAGGGAACGAAAGTTAAAATAGTATACTCTCAAGAAAAAGAGAGTCTCTTATTGAAGTATGCGTGCCAGAGAGAAGTACCGAAAGACAGCTGGCCTCCAGTTATTACCAACACTTTTACGAACCTTGTTCTTATTAAACAAACCAAAATGCAATCAAACAAGTATTCCTACACCATACGAGGGAATATAGATGACATTGTAGAGAGCAAAGAGATAATAGAGTATGAGAAGGTCTTTGGTCATTATCAGAGTGGATCACTTGTGTTAGTAGAAGGACGTCCAGGTAGTGGCAAGACCACACTAGTTCACAAGGTAGTCAGAGACTGGGCCATCAAGGAAGGCACTTTGAAGGGAGCAAAGTTAGTTTTTCTAGTTCCTTTAAGACTGCTACAAGTTGTTGGAAGTGACAATAGTTTATCAGATCTTTTAGACTTTATTTATTGTGATTCTGAAATGAGCAGCAGGGTTGCTTCAGAATGCAAAAACGCACTAGGTGAAGGTATGTGTATAGTTCTAGATGGCCTAGATGAATATCGCAGGAGGAATGCAACCGATTCCGTAGTCTATCAATTAACACGTAAAAACAGTTTACCCAAGGCTATGATTATAGTAGCATCACGTCCAGTAGCCAGCAGCAGATTAAAACTCTCTGATATGTTAATTAAGCACATAGAAGTAATTGGTTTTAATCATGATCAAATACTTCATTTTATCAGCAACTATCCCTTTGAAATGAGTATTTCAACAGATAGTATTGCATCCAAAATAAAATCTCATTTTGATTTGCATCCTAATTTACTTCACATGTGTTATCTTCCAGTACATGCAGCTATGATATGTTACTTGTTCCAAGACTTTAAAGGGAATTTTCCAACCACTGAGTCAGAGGTGTACTTTGAATTTACGAAATCCTTGATTTTGCGAACTCTTTGTCGAACTAGAGAAGATGTTCTCATACGATCATTTGATGACATACCAGGTAATGAAAAAGTGTACTTTAAGAAGTTGTGTAAATTAGCATATAAAATGACTATTGAATCAGAGCAAGTTGTAAATCATTCAGAAATGTCATCTGTTTGTCCTGCAGAAGTTACAGACGACTCTTTTTTTCTAGGGTTTGTCAATATCGAGCGTGCTAGTAACAGGTGCGGGTTACACAAGATATACAGTTTTCTTCATTTGACTTTGCAAGAATATTTAGCAGCAGTTTATATCGCCAATTTGCCATGCACTAAGCAGAGAAAATTAATTAAAATTTATGTAAACGAAGAACTAACACAAGTATGGCTGTTTTATTTTGGTGCTGTAAAAAACACACAAACAGCAATTACAGAAACATTAACTATACCTATAAAAGCTATCGATTACGCAGCAAAAAGTGATACCTTCTTATATCAGTGTGCATTTGAATCACAGTTAAAGTCTGTCTGTGATGAAGTTTTAAACACAGTGTTAGAAACATCAGAGTTTGAATTATATGGTATGTCAGTTAGTCCTATGGACTTTGTTGCCATGGAGTATGTTTTTTCAAAGAGCCTACCAGTGCTTCGAAAGTTTTCCGTAAAAGATTGCATGTCTGACATGCAGTGTGCCTCTAAGTTTGTGAGTTTTGTTAGTTCCAAGTGTGACATGAGCTGTATTGAAGAAGTAACTATTCATAAATGTGTTTTAACATCTCAATGTATCCACAAATTGATTTGCAGCTTAAATCATCACTGTATATGTGAAATAACATTACGTGAATGTGGTCTAGTATCATCAAGCTTTGTGATTCTAGGAAACTTGTTAAAAGACAGTGAAATACTACAATCATTGGATATATCTGGCAATAACAATATAGGTTGTGATGGTATGGAAGCATTAGTAGAGGGATTTAGAATTAATAAAACAATTAAAACTCTCAGAGTTTCTCCTAGTGACTTTTCTAACGGTCCTTCTATATTAAAAATATTACTGTGTAATAATAAATTGAAAAGCTTAGCACTACTTGAACATCACGAGATACAAGATTTGTACAGGTATCAACTAATCTGCCATAATGCAATGGAAGGACTACAATGTAACACATCTATTGAAACAGTAGTAATGAATTCAGTTCCTATAGAAATGAGACCGTTTATGTGTATGCTGTGTACCAATACCACAATTACATCCATTGCACTTTATTATTGTGTGCTTGAGGGAGATTGCGAAATTACAGATCTAAATCAGAATACGTGTTTGCATTGCCTAAATATTCAAAGTTCTAAGAATATCACAAGTGGTTTTTATTCAGGACTAAAGTTAATGTGTGGACTTGTAGAAGTGTATATTGCTGGTGTAGATCTTGTTTCCAATATATGGAGTTCTGATAGCATCAGTTCACTATATGCTGGAATTGAGTGTTTGAATTTACAGAGATTATCAATACGTGACTTTCAAAGTGCTCCAGAGGCAGCAGAAATTCTTGCTAAACTTGTCACCAACAACCACTCTCTGCAATATGCTAATTTTAATAACAATAGACTTGGTTCTGATGGAATCAGAATACTATGTTGTAGCATAAGAAGTTGTAGCCTTGAAGAGTTATCTCTCTCATCTAACAGCATTGGCCCAGATGCAGGACAATATCTAGCTCATCTGATCAACAATAATTGCAGTATACAAAAAATTTTACTTGACGATAATGAACTCGGTTCAGAAGGTATTGTTGCACTTACTAAAGGCATATGTAATTGTTGTGTTAAATCGATGGATATTTCAGACAATAATATAGGTCCAGGAGCAGGAGCAATTCTTGCCGAGCTCATTAATAATAACCAATCAATGAATGTTATAAATCTTAGTGATAATCAACTTAATTCAGATGATATTATTACATTATCGACTAACTTGAAGGGTTGCAGTATGGAAAATATTGATCTCTCAGACAATTCCATTTCTTCAGATGCAGGAGAAGCTCTTGTTGACCTTATTACCAATAACAAGATAAAATGCATGGATCTTAGTGGCAATACACTTGGTTCTCAATGTACAAGAAAACTGGTAGACAGACAGAATTGTGATTTAACAATTGATGATTTTGAAAATGAATCAGATTTATTTGTCAGTAGTGACTCAGACTCAAGCGATTCAGACATTATTGAAGTAGATGAGCAATAACTATTTGTGTTAACATTTACACTTGCCAGCTCTGATGGACTTTGCACGTAAATCAAAACATTATGTATCCATTGAATGTCTGCAAATTGTATTTTAGTCTAACTCCACCAATCATATTGTATGTACCTTGGAACTCAAGAAGACAAACATCTCTATTACTATTGCCTCGATCTGTGCTGCCTTCTCTGCTCTTATTTTCAGCGTCTATTATAATACTGGTAGTGTGTTTCTTTGCTTTTTCGTAGAAGATTGACTCTACAAATTACTCACTTAATGACTACTGAGGTAAGTTTTATTTATGATAGGAAGTTTTATTATTAATTTGGCAATTAAAATCTCAAAAGTACAGGTAATATAGGAGCATAATAAGTAATAGCTATTGTGTATTTTTTTAGTAGCTGAACTGTAGAATGTTGCAAGGTTATTTATACCACTATTTTTTGTTTTTTGTTTTCTCAAATTAAGAGAGTATATTGTTGTGCTTTAATACGATTCTTTATAATTAGTAAGGATTAAATATAATTTGTCCAATTCTTTCTATGTTGCTTTTCATAAGCACTATCCATAAGGGTTTGGATTCTAGATTTAATGATATGAATTGAGCAAATCAAATAAACAAAGCACTCATATCTGTATATACATGTTTATGGATTGTTGCATTGCAGTTTCGATTATCTTATATAATAAATACTCTGGTTCTAGCAAAATTATATCTTACCATTAGTATATCTGAAAATTTCAGAATGTTCAGCATTCTTATGTGTAATTTCCAGATATCAACTATAAAGCTTGTAAAGTGCTTCAGCGAACCAAGCTATACAGAATCAGCCCAAACTTCCGTGTAATGCATGGACTCCATCAATTTGGATCTTCTGTCCAGATGAATGACCACACTCTCCATGTAGATCGTCCAACCTGTACTTTATATCATCTTTCATCAGTGGCTGGTGGCACAAATATATTCACTTCTGGTGTCATGGACCTTTCCATCCATACCATATGAATATTGTGATGCATACACTTTACCACTACTATGTAATTCATACTCTTATTTCATTCTTTCTAATTCTATTCATGCATTGAGCTATATGTTCCCAGTTGTGTACATCTTGCCTAATTCATTTACATGTAGACCCTTTACCTCACAATGCGTGAATGGATTGTTAACAGACTATATCATTATCAACCACTTCCTTCTCAGTTCAGATCTCCCACACATTCAATAAGTTCAACCAGATTTGAGAGTGTGTGGTATTTCTTTGGTGAAGTGATTTTGGAGGGAGGAAGCTGGCCAGAGCTGAGACACCTGTGCTATTCTACTCTCGTTCTGCTCCTACCTGTCAGTCGAGGCTGCAGAACATCTGGGATGCTTCATAAACTTTCTTAAGTGAAGAACAACTAACCCACCTTAATACAATCAGTTCACTGATCAATTTTATAATTCATAATTTTGCTACAGTTAATATTTTCATAATTTTACTCCTTTTTTTTGTATATTCTGGCTAATGTTAATATTTTTATTAAGTAGTTAGTTTCAAAAGTCATAAATTCCTGAGCTGGAGGTTGGTACGGGGTCATCGGAAGTCACCACAAGCTATTCCTAGCTCAGCAAGTTGCGCATCTTGCAGCTAGTGTGAGACGAGCAACCCGGGGCTTTGCCGGTATGGTAGATCTCATGGTAATCAACAAGCCACAATAAGGTAACCCGGTCTGCTTCTGCTAGGTTTAACTTATGGTGAACTAATTTTCTCTAGACAACATAGCTACATTGCATATATGGAATGACATGGTACAGATTGTATAGTGGTTTTGAAGGATAATGAATATAATTAGATGAGGTGATGTAAACATAGTTTCTTGTTTGCTGAAGACTTCTACTTGTTCCGGTAGCTAGACCTGAACAGTGATGGGTAGAATAGAGGAAATTTGTATTAAATGCAATGAAAATTACCAAGACATTTTTTTCTGTTCAATTTGAAAAGGAACTGAGACTTCTGGGTGAATCAAGGAATGTTGGTTTTAGCTAGCTATTATCCTGCTCAGGCAGTCAATATTTTCCTCATTAATTTTTTATTTGTCAATTATGAACCTATTTGTAGCAGCACTAAAATGGCTTCATAAGAACATTGACTTTTGTATAAAGTTAAAAGTTTAAACAATATTGTTTGTTAATTATCACTTGTAATGTTGAGGGTTTTTGTTTATTTGAGCACGGATTATAACTTGACACATTCTTGTAGCTCATCATTGAAGGCTGAGGGTGGGTGTGGGTTTGGTATGGTTGACGTCGCTCTCACGGACCAGTCACTCATATGCCACGGAGGACGACGGTACGCTGCCACCAGAGTCCCACCCCACCCGTGGTAGATAAGATAGAGTTTTAAGTTTAGCTATCTTAAAAGTGGGGACACGAGGTAGAACTAACTAAAAATGGTGCACAGATGCTTATAAGTAAAATTGGGGACACGCCCACACAGTGACACACAATGACTAACTTCCTGCGCTGCAGGGTTTATAGTTCGCACTGCAGCGCGGCACAAACAAACTCGTGACCAAACACAAACACTCAGCATGAATTAACACATACGGTGACTTGCACAAATAAACTATAAGGTTAATGGAGAACATGATAAATGCATAGATACACAAATACTAAATACATAACGATATAACAATATAGCAAAACGATAACAAACACAAGTTCATTGTTCCTTATTGTGGCCGGACCCACAGTGGTGTTAGAGACAGCCCCCAAAGTTTTAAAAGGGAAGCCTGAGCCACAAATTTACATAACTATAATAATAATTACCACTGTAATAACAAGATGCAGTGAAACTGTCTTGTACATAAAAAAATGTTTTATGCATCTTGTGGGGCCACGACTCTTAAGGAGGAAGGAAGATGTGTTAGAAATAGAGTAATTGACTATGCATAGCAGCGTTCACTAATATGGTCTCATGAAAGTATTAAAATAGAAAAAGCCAACTCAGAGTAATGTTTACGATACATTGTTTGCCTACTCTAGCTATTCAGTGGCAGAGATACTGGGGGGGCAGGGGGGGAAATCGCCCCCCCCCCCACTCTTTCATTAGGGAGGGCACAGCCCCCCCCCCCCACTTTTACACTACAAAGAGCAGAGGCCCTATTTTATATTAGGAGAGTGATAGCCACCCCTATCCCTTAACTTTGATATCACCTTTCATATCCACTGACTAAGTAGCTAGTACCTCTGTGGTTAATTAATCAATGCAGCTGCTCTTTGAAGGAAGAGAACTAGCTAGTAATGGCAAAGAAACAAACAAGTTTGCTGAGTTTCTGGTCAGCTTTCTCTCAAGGACCAGTTAAAGAACCAGCAATTGAATCCGTTGAAGAACCAGCAGTCGAATCTGTTGAAGAACCAGTAGTCGAATTTGTTGAAGATAGCCCTAGCTCTGCAATAGAAGATGAAATTACTAAAGCTATCGATCAGGTAGACCAAGCCACAATGCCAATGACATCTGAGACATCTGGTTGTTCAAGTGTATGTTGTTCTGATGAAACAAAAGCATACCATCCCACAGATAAGTTCATTCTTCGGGCTCTCAAAACCAAGGGCAGAAGTTTTCAATCTAGCTGGTTTAAACAGTTTCCATGGATTAGTGTTTGTGTCAATCGGAAGAAAGTATTTTGCATTTATTGTAAGCATGCAAAAAAACATGAGCTATTTACTTTCAGTAAATGTGGGGAAAAAACATTCACTGATAGTGGATTTCAAAACTGGAAGAAGGTTGTAGCTAAATTTAAAGATCATGACATCTCACATTGTTATCAAGAAGCTAAGTTGAAGTGGATTGCTCAAGAACAGCCAACCATCACAACCCAGTTAATTGCACAACAGAATAAGCTTCAGCAAAATAGACGAGCTGGCTTGCTGAAACAACTGAGAGGTATACAGTATCTCACATGGCAAGGAGTTGCACTACAAGGACATCAACAAGAAGATGGCATCTCTATCAGTTGTTGGTTACCTGGAGTCATGATTGTGAAGTTGTTAAGTCATGGCTAAAAGAAAATCGATACACCTGTCATCAAAGTGTCAACGATTTAATAAATATAATTGGTAAAAATTTGTTACGTGTTCTACTATCAAGAATTGGTGCACAAGACCCAGCTTGGTTTTCTGTTGTTGTTGATGAAGCTACAGACATATGCTCCACAGAACAGCTAAACTTGTCAATTCGCTGGGTGAATAACAGGTATGAATCATTTGAGGATCATATTGGTTTATTCAGAGTGCCGGATACAAAGGCAGAAACATTATTTGCAGTAATTAAAGATGTTCTCATCAAGTGTAATCTTCCATTGGAAATGTGTCGTAGCCAGGCCTATGATGGAGCAGCCAACATGCAAGGTAAACGTTCTGGAGTGGCAGCAAGGTTTTTAGCTGAAAATCCAGCAGCTGTTCCAGTGCACTGTTTTGCCCACTCTTTCAACCTATGCCTTCAGGGAATAGGAAGAAACATAGTCTGCCTTAGAGATGCTTTGGACGTGATTCGTGAAATTGGTAAGCTAATAAGGTTTTCCCCTAAAAGACTTCACTTATTTTCCTCTGCAATTAAAGAAGTCAAGGAAGAAGGCATAGTAAGTTTAAAGTTATTAAGCACGACTCGCTGGACTGCTCGTACAGTAGCAATTGATGCCATACTTAAAGATTACAATGTGCTTTTGGAAATCTTGGAAGAAATTCATGATACAACTAAGGATGAATATGGATTGAAAACATTTGGCCTAATGCAGTTATTGGAAAAATTTGGCACACTTTTTGGTCTAAAGCTGAGTTACCAATTGTTTAGTGCTTCTGAACAAGTTTCATTAACACTTCAAAAAAAAATATTGCAATTCATGATGCATTATCTGCTGTAGAAGCTGCAAAGAATCATTTAAAAATATTACGAACTGATGAAGAGTTCGATCGCTTCTATAGCAGAGCAGAAAGCTTTGCTGAAGAACATGGAATTGATTTGCCAATTTTGCCTAGAAAGAGGAGAAGGCCGCAGCGTTATTCAAGTGGAAGTGAGCCACATACTCCATCTTGTCCTAAACTACATTACAGAAAGATGTATTTTGAAGCTTGTAACGTACTGTTAGGAGAACTTCAAAATCGATTTGAATCCAAGACCATTCCAGCAGTAGTATCTATGGAAAAGGCACTAATAAAAGCTGCCAATAATCAAGAATTTGAGAGTGAAATGAAAAAAGTTGAGAAATCTTGTTTTTCTAAGGATATCAATTTTTTTGAATATAGAAAGCAACTTCAACTTCTTCATGGTGCAGTGACAGTGAAAACGGTCACTTCTATCCACACTATATGTGATGCCATGAATGAGAGAGATAACTTCAAGGAGTTGCTTTCATCTATACATGGACTTCTTCGACTTACTCTGACTGTCCCTATCTCATCAGTAACAGCTGAACGAACCCTTTTTGCCCTCAAGTTTGTATTCACGTCACAATGTTCAACTGTGACTGAAAAGCGATTGAATAACTGTTTACTTCTGCATATACATCAGGAACTTACAGACTCGATGAATCTAATCGAAGTAACAAAAGAATTTGTTGGAATGTATGATACACGGAGAAAATACTTTGGTAATTTTTTGTGACAGTCTAGCTAAGGAACTAAATTTATAATTTTCAAGCACACTATAATTCGTATATTTTCAGCTGGTACTCCTGATTCATTGTCACTTTTATAAACTTTTTTGTTTTTTATTTTTGTCACGATCCAATTACTTTTATTAGGCTCATAAATTTTTTGCATCTTCAAAACGCACAGTTTTGATTTCCTAAACAATTTCTTTATTATGCCCCAGTTATTTTCTGCCCCCCCACTTTTGAAGTGGTGTTTCTGCCACTGCTATTGATAAATATATTTATATAAAAGATAAAAGAGGTAGTTATGAGATTCATATAAAGAGTGTATTCATAAGCAGGTAAAATTTCTCTGTCCATGTAGCTACTACAAAGAGGGATAAGGAAATTTGAGTTAGTACAGCTTTTGTTCAAGTAGCAAGCAAGCCATTATTGTATGCAGTCTCTAAATAATTATTGTGCCATCACAACCTAGCACAAACTATAATACCCATTTAGCCATACCAAATTGCTTGCCACCTTGACTACTGATTATTAGTTTGTAACGGGACATTTACAAAAGGTCGTCAAATATTTACTGACAAGATTGCATATGATTGAAACTCTAAAAAATGTTAATTTATTTATTATTATTGAAGGTACTGTTTATTTTTCTACTTCCTAGCTGAGGAAATCACCATCTTCGAGATGCCATGCTGAGGCATACCATAAACAGTAAAAATGGTGCAACAAAGGTGTGAAACTTAAACACTACTATACACTGGATAGCTAGCTAGCTATTTCAGCTATAGCTAAGTTATTTCTCAAACAGATCAGGTATCAATATAATAGCCGTGCATTGAAAACAGTTGATGTATACTGAAAATTTATAAAGAAACATACACCAAGGACACTCACCGACAGTCAACGTGAATCTCCACAAGCACCAGGTTAACTTCTCAGCATAAAGTCTAAATCAACGCCACCATATTATTACCAGAAAAAAAGATAGCTCTAGCTCGCTGAACACAAATTTTTACAGTACAGGCAAAAATGAGTGTTTAGGTCAAAATTATTGAATTTTCTTTTTTTTTTGCCTTATCATTATCTGTATCCATTCTTTCACATCTGGGCAAAGTTTGAATGCTGAATTCAGTTGACGAGTGAATTGAATTAAATTTTGAGACACATATTCTCCATATTAATGGTTAAAATTATTTGACTCTATTTTAGGAAAAAAACAAATACTTTTGTACAGTATCAGCAGGTAGATAATAGTCCTCAATCATTCAGAAATCAGAAATACAGGACAACCACCTATAAACCCTCTCGTCCTGAGTACTTAGGGAATCTGCTGGCGCTGTATAGGTAGTCTGGCGTCGCCGACCCCTTACCTTCCTTTTTGATTAATGGGCGGAGGAAGGAAGGGGTCTGGTGTCTCTAGTACCAACGACTTGTGCACGTCGTTGTCTGATGACATCATAGCGGTAGACCCGCGCGAACATTAAATTAGTGCGTTTGTATGAAGTCTGCTATGACGTCTGCAATATGTCTAGCGTGTGGTGGAGTGGCTGCTGTTGGATCGAGGAGAATAATTAAAACACAAAGCTGTGATGGGGTGAGTATTCTGTGGAAAGAAGAAATTGAAAGAGAGTTAGAGAAGAAAGGAGAAGCGCTTGATCTGGATAATCTGATTAGCAGTCAACAAGAAGCCTATATGTGTAGGAAATGTTTCTATGCTTATGAAAAACTACTAGAAGCAAAGAAGGTAATCAATTGTTAATGTTTTCATGCAGTTGTTAATTCATTATCATTTTATAGATGCTAGCTTCAAAAATGCAAGTTGCGGTATGTGTAATCCTTGCAAATATTGGTGCTACACCTAGAACACAGTTATCCCAAGACGTACAGATACCATCTTCAACTTTTGAGTGTAGCACAAATCTACAACGGAAGAGGCCTTGCACTAGCCAACCAGCTACAAGTTTACCACAAGCTAAACGAAGGCTGGTTCCTCCAAAGACATCATCCCCTATTCAGCAAGGTTAACTAATTAGGTGGTATTGAATTTCCAAATCATACAACTTGAATTACAGCTCTAAGATGTGATAAACTATTGTGCTTGATTTGGTAATTATTTTGTAAGAAATGGCATATTACTACTGAAAAATTACCTCAGATGTTTGTTGTGACCCGTACTTCTAGAGTTGTTATTGTTTTTTTTTATTAATCGACTCATCAACTTTCAACCATTCTTCCAGTATTTCTATATTTTGTTCAGATAAGGGTACATATGTATAACCCACTGTTCAATCAAAATCTGAATTAATATAGCTACCTGCTTGCTTGGTAGCCAGTGATATTCAAATTTCACAACTTTCCAATCAGGTTGGAATATTCGGTTCAATTTGCCAATGATTTTATGTTTACTTTTACTCTGTCACAAAATAATAACTATATACAGACCCTACTTAGAACCTTTCTCCTAGTTTGATTTTGCACACTTAATAAATGACTTTTTTTCATACAGCTGTGGCTGCATCCTCATCTGTAGTACCTGTTGCCACATTTTCTACATCTGCTGTTTGCCACATCTTCCTGCACATCCACTGTATCTGTTGCCATGCCTTCTACATCTATTGTTCCTGTTACCACATTTTTTACCTCCACTGTACCTGTTGCCACATCTTTCACATCCACTGTACCTGTTGCAATGTCTTCCTGCATACCTGTTGCCACGTCTTCCACACCTACTGTACCTGTTGTCATGTCTTCTGGTGTTCCTACATATTCTATTTCACCTACAAGCAATGTTACTACTGATAGTAGTTCTCCAAATGTTTCAGTCAGTAAATTATTTCACTTAATTTTAATGATATCAATAAAAACAATTGTCATTGCAGATAAATGTACAATATAGTCATGGAATACGCAAGTATGCCTTAACACCAAGCAGGAAGTATGTGGGTAAAGCTATAGCCCGGCGTAGCAGAAACGCTCTTGTTACCAATTCCCTAAAGGACCCCATCACCAAAAGATATATCATCAGACATGTGGGAATGTTGATAAGAAAAGAGCTCACCAGTATGTGTTCGGATAGGGCACAGTCAGTGCTGAAAAGCCATTCTACGACTACTTTAAAGGAATTTACTTGGAGCACACTTATGACCGAATTGTCCAGTCATGCTCCAATCTTGGTCTCCATTTTAAAGTCTTGTACTGAGACTTGCACGCTGAGACAAAATAGAAATGCAGTGATTGGAGTGTGCTGTGCAGTTTTACTTAAATTTCGCTACTCCAAGATGTGCCTATTTCAGAAAATTGTTTCGTTAATTCTTTACGCTGGAAATGTTGCAAAACAAGTAAGCTTTGTGTGTGTGTGTTTTAATAGCTGTTATTGCTCTTCATGAAATAGGTTTATGAACGCCTACAGAAAGTAGGCTTGTGCATGTCACATGTTGCTACTAATCGGCTCTTAACCAAGCTTGGAGCTGACCATGACAGTTTGGCAAAAGAATGGAGAAATCAATTGGTATCATGTCTTAAAGATAATGATTTCAAGGTAAGTCTTTAAACATATTCCAATTGTTTACATCTATTTATACATTATTATGAAAAGAGCTCAAGTAGCGCATTAAGAGAGAGAGAAGTACTGGACTGTGGAGATTATCCTTCAGACCCCTCATCTGACTCCATCTCAAGTAGCAGCCCTCGTGAAAGCAATAGTATTCAATCTCCACAATTCTCTCCAATTACCTCTGAAAGTGCCTATTCTGGAAATGACATTGAGATTGACAATAACCTGTTAGATCCACAGATGGAGGTTGATTCCACAGGTATGGGGGAAAAATTAAGGCATATGTGTGCATAATAACTACCAAGCTAATTGATATGCAGGTACGGAAACAGAATGTACTACTGCTGCAAATATGGACTGTGTGTCTTCAGGTGTGGTCTGTTGTAGCTTGCATAACAAATGAGAATTATTAATCTTTTTTAACCATTATAGATTCACCTTGTGCATCCAATTCTGCTCCACTTAAGTTGTTGGGCTATAAACTTGTTGGAGACAACATTGATAAAGGAGTAAAACCTCGATATATGAGAGTTGAGAAGCATCGTGGACAATCTCTGCACTATTTCCACTTCTGTGCTATCCAGAACAGGATAGACTTCAGTGACTTTCCAGACATTTTCCCAGCAACTTGCTTGAACAGTCCTAAGCGAAGAGCACTACATTTGCTGCCATCAGTAGAGGATGATAATGATCTTCGCGCAAACATGGCTGTTCTTGTGTCAAGGATTATAGTTGATAATATACCTTTTTTCCATCATACATTTGATGGAATAGTTACAAGGCATATAAAGCATAAATATTATTCTGAGATGTGCCAAACGTCAGTTGTGGTTAGTATGCAATTACAAGTGTAGCATTATTTAATTATTATTAATGTAAGTGTACTATAATTAGGTACCCCTGGGAGTTTTGCTGAAAAATGAAAATAAAAGAGATGACATGGTGGAGATAATGTCTCATCTCCATCAGTATGTTCCTTCCATTGAGTACAAGAAAACAGTACAAATGATGACCACTGAGGAGACAGTAGAAGTTCCTCAAGCTTCTATAACAAAGATTCTTTTAGGAGGAGATCAGCTTACAGCTGCTAGAGCTAGGGGAGCAAGAAGAGCAAGGGCCAATTCATTATCACCACTTACCAGATTAGAAGGAATTGAACCGACTGCTGCTGATTTTCATGTGCTTCTCAATTTACTGGACGTAAGTTAACTTGCTTTTAAAATGTAATGAATATTTAAGATGTGAAAATATTATTATGATTCACAGATTGCTTGGAAGTATTTTTATTCCACTAGTTCAGCTGCAGAGTTTGGCACTATGTACCAGCTTCGCAATACAATTGGACGGAGCAATGTTTCCACTGACCCTATTCATCACTTTAATGAATGTGATGATTTCTTCACAATGGTGGTAACCTGCTATGTTTTAGTGGCAACGATGAAATCTCTGAACATGCAGACATTAGATGACAATCCAACACTATCAGATATTGACATTCCAGCTGCTGACCTCTGGATGGAATCTGCTGAGAGACGCAAAGAAGTCCTTCTATCTATATGTTTAGATGTGGTGGACCAGTTTGCCTCATTCAAATTTAATGAATCACCATCGTCATCCAGTGATAAGGCTAGTTACACATAACATAGTAATCACTGTATGTCAAAATTTAAGCATATAATTGTATTTTTTAACTGCTTAGGTACATGATTATGGTAAAAAATTGCTTGAATTTGGGTGTTTTTATCTCGAATTACATGATGCCATCAGGGAAGGTGACGGTCACCGGGTTTTACGGTGTTGGAAGTATTTGCTACCAGTTTTCAAGAGCTCTGGTCGCAGAAATTATTCGGTTGAGGTCTTGAACATGTTACGTCAGTATCACTATGACCTCACACCTCGACAGGCTCAAGAACTCATATGGTCTAGATTTGTGAGTACCAAGTCTGCTCCAGGACATAACATTCCTGAAGATCTTCACCAAGAGCACCTCAACCGTGTCATTACGGAATCCATTAAAGGTCTGAGAGCTAACAAAACTGAAGTTGCTGTGACACGAGTGGGAAAGGCATTGGGAACATTGTATCCTGTTCTCGACAATTTTGATAGTGACAATTCTGTCAGGAAACCATCAGGGTCTCACAAAGTGCCCAGCTGGACAAAAGACCGCGATGTCATCATTGATTGTCTTATCCAATCCAATATTTTTTCTGTTGTCCCCAATCGCTGCCATCCAACTTTTAAAAATCCTAAGGACGTTTTGCATTCCACTGGCAAAGATGACCTTATTGATTGGATACAAAAACATTTAAGAGATAATCAGTAGTATAGTTGGTTCTGACTTTTACCTTTTGTGTAGTACAATTCTAATTAGTTTTAATACTATTACAATTTCAATTGTGCAGACCAATTTTAAATCTTACAAAATATTCTAAAATTGTACACAATTGCTTGTGCAAGAGTGTTTGAAATGATTCGATAGCTATATTTTGCAGAGCTACATAACTTTCTGTTATATATATATATATATGGGAGGGTTTGTACTGGTCTCTCAGAGCTAGCCTGCTTCTCTGCTCCACATTATTCCCCAACTGCCCCACAACAGAGCTAGTGTAAAGTTAATTCACTAGAATCACTTCCTGGGATAACAGATGAAACCAAAACTAATTAAAGCATAGCTGTTAATTGCCTGGAGGGCTTGGATGGGAAATATTTTATCCCTCAAAAAGTGTTAAAGGGCCTATTGAGCCAGCTAGAGCCCTCTAAAGAAGTGTTAATGGTTACAGCTTGCTACATCTCCACAAAGGGTACCGTACAACTGTGCCACAAATTAAAAACTGAATGCACTTGTTTGTAACTAGCTTGTATACTCTTGGAACAGACAGGAAGACTGTTCCAAGAGTTTTCAAGTTAGCTAGATGTAGCTAACATTTTTTTAACTCAGCTTTTTGGCTTTGGCTCCCTCCCCCCTCCCTCCCGCCCCTCATTGGCCTTTAGGTGACGCGATAATATTATAATTTTTTACATTCTAAACACTTACAAGACTTGCAACATCACAACATAAACACAGAGGTCCATCAAAATTATGAATATATCCATCAAAATTTCTAAAGAGGGTGTCTCTTCTACACAGACTCTTATTAGAAACATAATCTTGCATATTACTTTCCAAACGTCTTCCTGCATTCCCCTTCTTCACTAAAACAGCAATGCTGTGAAGTCCATCTCGTCCAGCTCGCCCTGTTTCCTGTACATAGGACTCGATGTCAGTTGGACAGCCATAGTGCATAACCTTACGAATGTTTGGGCAATCGATGCCCATACCAAAAGCTACTGTAGCTACTACTAGTCGTAAAGGTGATTCCCGGCAAAACAAATCAATGATTTCATCCTTCACAGCTGATTCTGTACATCCCATGTACATGTCCACAAGACGAAACCTAGGTAAGTCTGGTGCACCAGGTGGAGTGGTAAATCCACTGCCTAGATATCTTCGAAAATAAAGATATAAACTTGCACAATAGTCATATGTTTGACAATAAATAATTATTCGAGGAGATTTTGCCCCTTCCTCTCTGATCTTCAGAGCAACTTCATCAAGCGTCTTTTCAATAGATATAAATTCTTCAACGGTGTAAGTAATATTCAGTTTTGAAGGAGACCTAGCTACCACAAGTTCATTCCTCAAGCCGATTAATCTTGACACATCAGTTCTTAGTTTTGCCGTAGCCGTAGCTGTCATGGCCATAATATTAACATGAGGAGGTAGCAGGCTTCTTACTTCTCCAATCCTCAAAAGCAGTTTCCTAAAGGTGCTACCCCTATGCCATATATCTTGAGTTCATATTTAGCAATCATGAGAGTGTATTTAATATCTTACCATTTTGTGACAGTGTGAGCTTCATCTATTACAAATGCACGCAGCTTATTGGAGTACACCTCACTGCTAAGAAGCTGTCGCCATCTCTTGCTTTGTATGAGTATTTCTGGAGTAAAATATACCAATTGATAGAGTCCCTTTTCCACATCCTCCTTAATGCTGTTGTCATCTTGCTCTCCAGTAATGTAGCAAGCTTTCATTCCAGCTTTAGAAAGAGCTGCCACCTAGGTCGTTGAGTTTATAATAATATTACAGCTATTCACATTAGCTAGTAAACTACACTTTTACTCACTTGATCTTTCATAATAGCTGTAAGTGGTGCTACAACAACTACAATTGAAGGGCCACCAGATGGAGCAAGCATATCAAACAAGGCTGGTAAACACTGAAAACAAGCACTTTTTCCGAAGCCAGTTGGGAGAACGACGAATACATCTTGCTGCAGAAGTCCTTCAACAATTTGTTTCTGCTCTGGCTTAACCATAGAAAAACCTAGCCCCTGGAAGGCTTCACTCAATGCTTCAGACAAACGCTGCGATAGGCTGAACAAGGAACGCGAAGTTAGAAACTCGCAGGCTTTACCGGTAATCAAGAATGCAATTAACTGAAATACTACAATTTGATTGGTCACGCAACTATATAGTCTGGCGTAGCCGACCCTTTACCTCTTCTATATTGGGGAATGGGGGAGGAAAGGGTCTGGGGACAGTAGTACTAATGACCAGTTCTAGCGCCAGATTCTGGCGCTAACCACTAATTTTAAAAGTTTACCGCAGAGGTTTACTGGCCTCCAGTAGCGCGCGTCTGTGGCAATGTGAAGCATCCGGCTTGCACCAATAAAGCTAAACAAAAATACTGATCCAAAAATGAAAGCATAAAATTATCACATAAATATGTGCGCATGCGTGGTTTAAAAGATGCTGCGCTATAGTTGTTGTTCTGCAAAATGGAAGAATCCCAAAGATGCCCCTTTGCAGTAGATGTAGTTGCCTGCATAGGCTGTGGGTTAAATCTTTCCAAACTACCCAAGGACAGAAGGAGGATGCATGGATCTCACTCAAGTGACAATTCTAGTGAGAGAGTGTTAGAAGTTTGGAGAGAACTTACTGAAAGCGTAGAGAAGCAAGAGGCAGTAATGTGTCGCCACTGCTTTAGAAAGTATGAGAAATTAGCTAAGCTTTTGTCTGAAGTAAGAATGAGCTTGGAAAATTTGAAGGAAGCTAACAGAAGTTCAATTTCTGATCATCCTGGTACACCGAGCAGAAAAAGAAGCAATGAAAGTAATGTCATGGCAGCACGAAAATATAGAGTGGAAGTTCAAACTATTGATTCAAGTTCACCTCCAGTAGCTGTAAGTAGTATTCATGACTATTATGAATTAGTTAATTGTAAGCGGTGTAATGGAGCCTAATTAGAGGCCATAACTTTAATATGCAGTAAATCACCTCTAATGAAAATGTGATCTTTGCTCCTATGGTGGGTCAAATTGACCCACAAAATACTGTGGTCAAATTTCATTTTTTTACCCTAGCTACCAATTGTGCAACCAAGGCAACAAAGCTGTCATTGAACAGGAAATTATTCTGAAGTCTTTGCTAGCTCTATAGCTCCTTCTATTGTGAAGTTATCACTTTAGAAAGTGGAGCCTTGACTTCTAGTATGGCAACTAAGGCTGTATTCACCGCTAAAGAAGTTCACCTGCTTCTAGATGAGAGTTTAGCTGAGCTAGAGCAAGAATGTCTCAGTGAGGATGAACAGCAAGACAGTGAAGATGATCAGATATTGAATTAGTAACTGTGTGTATGTGTACATGTGTGAGCATGTGTGTGTGTTGCATCTTGAACTTATCTATTATGTTCAGACAAAATAATCTTGATTCTGGAATCAAGACCAATCAGCAGTTCCATATAATGTTAGTGGAACAGCTAACCAAGTCTCTTTTATTAGCTAGAGCAAATCCAGAATCTGGTGGTGGGAGGAGGCACATGTGCATTGGTGTTTGTTTTGAGAAGTTTCACATCCTTGTAACCATTTTTTCATCATTTTATTATTCCTAATGTTTGATTTATTTCTTGGTTGGTGTAAATGATAAAGCTTTTTCAATTGGAACCAATGAAGTCAATAGTTTGTTCTGAATCACAATTTTTTTTTTTTTTTATCTACCTCATTCTATGCCCAAGATACAACAAGAAGTATAGAGAAATGTTAGAGTGCAATAAAATTCGGATGTAATTAAAGTAGGTGTGGCCTTTTATAATAGTAGGTGTGGCCTGTTTAGACTATTAGAAACCTTCAATAGGGCAAGTGCAGCTTTACTTCAGAAGCATATGTATTTACTTGCCTTTATTAGAGTCTTTATTAATATTTTAATGACCTTTGTACATATTTTTGTAAAATCAGCCTCCTGGTATTCAGTAGTCAATGAGTTAATTTGTGAACTTGTATTGTGATAATTTGAAAAAGCAAAAAATGTTTTTGATATTGGTAATCCGTATTTTAATCTCCTTGACTCACATAAAACCTGAATTAGCTGAGCGCAGAGTCGAACTCAGTGTGTATGTGCATGTGTGTGTGTGGTGGTTGTGTGGTTGTGTCCCCGCCTTTCCCACTACCACACTTCATCTGGCTTTTTCTATTTTTTCAGCCTCCCACCAGCACATCACTTGCTATGAGGAAAGCTTGTGAGTTCCTAGCCGAGCTTTTTTGCACAGCTCACAGTGCCTGCTAGTGCAGGGTGGTATCAAAAGAATTTACTTTTTTAATTTGTGTGTGTAAATGTGTGTGTGTGTGTGTATGTGTGTGTGTGTGTGTGTGTGTGTGTGTGTGTGTGTGTGTGTGGTGTACTAGCCTTAGCTGGCTGATTTTACAGAAGCACTTCTGTTATCTATAAACATGGTGAATGAGTTAGTTACTTCAAAAGCGTGTTAATGTCTTAAATTCTGTTAAGCTTTTGACATGTCCAGCAAGTTTCCCACAGAGGTGCATAGCTAACCACTCCCCAATAGCTAACCACTTTCCATTACAAAGTCCTGCCTCTTGGCATTCATAGGTGTGGTGTGTGTATGTCTGTGTGTGTGCATGCTGTGTATGTGTATGTGTGCATGCTGTGTATGTGTGTGTAGTTCCACCAATATGTGCACTAAATGGAGCAAAGAATATGAAATGTTATAAGTAGGTAATTAGTCCACATGGTGCAATTAGCTATGCTGATTAACATCCACATGGATGAGGAAAGAAAGTAAAGGTTGATGTATCTTATTACTTTACACGTATAAAATTATGACTAAAGCTGTTTGATTTTGTAGGTGGCTATTGGCAACAAATCAGGTATAAAGCAATATCAACTGCAAACACCGCACAGAAGACACATCAGCAAAGCAGCCGCAAGAGGGCATAAGAAAGGTGTTGCTGATCAGTGCTTTGCTGATCCCAGAATAAGGGAATACATTATGCAGAAAGTTGCACGTTTGATACATAGTGAGATGAAGATGTTGTGTTCAGTTGAAGTAAATTCAGTACTCCAGAGAGATTGTAATGCTATGAAGGAGTTCAAATGGAAAGTATTTATTTCAGAGATTGAATGCAATGCTCCACTGATGTATCAAATACTTATGGCATGTACAAAAACCAAGCAACCCCGGTCAAATCGGGTGGCAGCTATTGGTATGTGTTTTGCAATTTTGTTGAAATACAGGTATTGCCGAATGAATTTAGTTCACAAAATCATAGCATTGTTACTGTATGCAGGACATAGTGGCAAACAGGTAAGAAAAATGTTTTTATGATGATTCAAATTAATTATACTGTTCGGGTAGGTGTATGAGAGGTTGCAGAAAATATTCCTGTCAGTTTCTCACAAAACAACAATAAGGATGGTGAAGGACTTGGGAAAAGATTATGACAAGCCTGTCAGGGAATGGAGGGACTCACTGTCGCCATCTCTGCCTACTGATGTTGAAGCTGTAAGTGATGATAAAGTTTATACAAAGGAAGGGGACTAAAATAATATAGCTAGATAATTGGGAGAGATGCATAAGTCCCCCTTCCCCACTCCCTGGATATGACCTTGGCTGTAATTTTTAAAACCTTAATATTATCGTCAATATGTAGGAAACACAAGGAGAACAGGGAGAAGAATTTGACAGTGCAGCATTTTGCATCTTTGATTCTTCTGAATCGGGCACTGAATCAGACACTGAATCAGAGTCTGAGTCTGAAGAAGAAATGTCTGAGCAAGAAGAGAATGATATTAACACAGATGAAATGTTCTCTTCTAGTGATGAGAGCTGCACATCAGATGATTTTGCTCTTGATAACATGACTGAGGATTCTCTTGTATCTCAAGAATTGCAGATTGCAAGACCACCAGAAGTATTGGAAAGATCTCTTCTAATACAAAAAGAATACAGCAAGCCAGCATGGAACGGGTTTCGTTTGTGTGGGGACAATTTAGATAAAAATGTTCGAAGACGTCACATGCGTTCAGACAGACAGACTGAGTTGCTGCACTATTTCTACTCGTATGGTGTCCTAAACAGAATAGATTTTAGTGCTCTATCTGATGTTAGAATTGATAATTCATGTTTAGATGTTAGATCAGTTGCTAAGTCATTGTTGCCGACACCACATGACGACCAATCCTTGAAGGCCAACATTTCCATACTGATATCCAGGATACTATGCACTCATCTTCCTTATTTTGGAATGACTTTTGATGGTCTTGTTGATTGGCATATTAAGCATCGTTATTACAACGAAATGAGCAGCAAATCAGAAGTGGTAAGCTTTATTCATACTAGCTTTACATGAGTGTGTGCAGAGACATCAGTTAATTATGTGTTGTTGTGTCAGGATATTGTTTAAGTGTTAAATTCCAAAAAGCGTGTGTATTAAATGTATGTATGTATAATGTATGTATGTATGTATGTATGTATGTATGTATGTATGTATGTATGTATGTATATGTATGTATGCATGCACGCACGTACATACGTATGTATGTATGTATATATATGCATGTATGTATGTACTACAGATTCCTCTTGGTGTCCTATTAAAAAATGAAGCAAAAGGAGGAGATATGGTAGATATAATGGCTCATTTACACCAGTTTGTTCCGTCTGTCTCATGGACTGAAGAAGTAGCTGTTGGCGAGGCTGACAGAGTAGAAGTGGTGAATGAAAGGATGCACAAAGTAATTATTGGTGGAGATCAGATGACTGCAGCTAGAGCCAAGTCAGCTATAAAGGCTAAACTTAATGGTGAAACACCATCAAAGCGGCTAGAAGGTCTCATTCCTACTTTGGAGGATTGGCATACAAAGGCAAATTTATTGGGGGTAAGATAAGTAAACAGAACGTATAGATAGTAGATGAGATTAATATTATCTTTTTCTGTATAGGTTCTCTGGAAGTACTATTATTCGGCCAAGTCAGTCACTGAACATGGGACACTTTATCAACTTCGAAACACTATTAATCGCAGTAATGTGGTCAAAGTGCCGATTGAGAGTTTTGACGCATGTGATGATTTTATCGTTTTGGTTGTAGAGTGTCTTATAGTTGCTGCTGCCATGAAAATGCTGGGTATGTCAGAAATGCATGAAATTCCAACTACAAATTATGCTCCCAAAGGTACAGATATTTGGATGGAGCCTGAATGTGAGAGAGGGAAAGTCTTAAATCATATTATAGATGATTTCATGAAGACATTTTTCTCATTTACGTACAACTCTTCTGCATCGGACCCTCAAAGCTCTTCTTCTCGTCAAGATGACAGGATTTACTTGTATGCGAAGCAAGCATTGAGTTTTGGATTGTTTTATCTGGAATTCCGAGATGCCATCAAGGAAGGAGATGGTGATCGAGTTTTGCGTTGCTACAGGTATATGCTGCCTATTTTTCAAAACTCGGGAAGAAAAAACTATGCAAACGAGACCCTAAATTTTCTTCTCAACTATGATTATATTTTATCTAAGCGCCAAGCAATGGAATTTATATGGACAAGATTCATTAACGTACATGGTTGTCCTGGGAAAAACATTCCCAATGATCTTCATTGTGAGCACCAGATACGTATTTGTAAATCAGCTGTTAAGAGCCTTGGTGCAAACAAGACACCCCAGTGCATTCAGCGAGTAGCAGAGGCCCTTGGAACAATATCAGCAGTAATGGACACTTTTGATGCAGACAACAAAATTTCAGATAGTGGTTCTTCTGCTCACAATGTGCCGAACTCAAGAGCTGACATGAACATTATTCTAAAAGAGTTACAAGAAATGTCTATTTTCACTGAAATTACTGGCAGGTATTACCCATCTTTCCCCAATCCAAGGAATATTCTGCATGCGAAACCTTCAGCTGTGATTATTGATTGGATCCAGGGACATGTAAAATTTTAATGTAATTAATGAATTGACAATATTACAAATACACAAATGATTTTTGATTATCAAAACAAGATCCACATTGACAAACACGCTTACAAACATCACAACACATGCACTTGTAATCAGTTTGAAATGGTTTGTAATTGTCTATATTTTGAAATAATAAGTTTCGTCTGCAAATAGTGCTATTATTCTCGTATTGTAGCATTGATTTCTCGCACACAAATTTCCCTCCTCGCTTGTGGCTTAAGAGTAAAGCTAACGAGTGCTTTCCATCTCTTCCACCCCTACCAGTTTCTTGAATATAGGCATCTATGTCTTCGGGTGACCCCAAATGAATTACTTGCCTTACATCGCGACAATCGACTCCTAACCCAAATGAAATAGTTGCACACACTATACGTAGCTGGGATTCTGATCCAAATGATTTGATGATCTGGTTCTTTACCTCCAAGTCAGTGCATCCGCAAAACATTTCCACCAATCTGAATTTTGATAGGTCAGGAGCTCCAGTGGGGTATGTGAACTTCTCTTTTAGCCCATGCTTAAAATACATGTATAGACTACTACAATCATCATACCTTTGGCAGTAAATAATTGTTCTAGGTGCTCTTACTCCATCCGTACGTAACTGATCGAGTAAGGGTGCGAAAGTGTCTATGTTATTAAATTTACTTACGGCATACACAATATTGTTCTTGCAAGGTGACATTACAATAACAATAGGATTCTGTAGGCCAAGTATTTCAGACACGCTGGTACGAACTGTAGTAGTTGCTGTAGCAGTCAAGGCCAAAAGGTTGACAGACTCAGGCAAAATACTTCTGACTTCACCTATATGGGTCAGGATTGGTCTAAATGTTTCTCCCCTGCAATTATCAACAGCCAACATAAAATATACATCTTCTTGCATAGTTTTAATGTATAACTGGCTTGCATTTTTAGAAAAACCTATTGTAAACAACTTACCATTTCTTAACAGTATGTGCTTCATCAATAATCATTCCCTTCACTCTTTGTCTATAGTCATCTCTCTGCAAAAGTTTCCGCCACTTTTTCCGGAGAATCATCTCTGGTGTGAAAAACAACAGCTGATGCTCAGCTCTATACACACTGTCCAGCATAGCTGCACTGGACTCTCCTGTGACACTACCAGTAGCTACACCCTTGGACGAGTAGAGCTGCACCTATATGTACAGTTATCAGCTAGTTGATTAGCAAACTTCTAATAACATTAAAACAATATTTACTTGATCTTCAATGATTGCTGTTAGTGGGGACACTACTATGATGATGGAAGGTAGTGGTGGTGAGTCCAGTAAATAAAAAACTTCTGGCAAGCAGACGTAGCATAAACTCTTTCTATAGCCAGTGGGAAGAATTGCAAAAACGTCATGTCCTGTAACAAAGCTTACTACCACTTCCTCCTGTAAGCTCTTCAAGCCGCTGTATCCCAAGCGCTTAGCTACTCCTTCCGCCACCACTTTTACAGCTTCAGCTCGGTCTCCACTAGCCATACCTTTGTAGCCTCTCAAGTTTGCAGAAAAATTCGCAATCAAACGGCTATCCGTAATTAAACCTCTGCGGTAAACTTTTAAAATTAGTGGTTAGCGCCAGAATCTGGCGCTAGAACTGGTCATTAGTACTACTGTCCCCAGACCCTTTCCTCCCCCATTCCCCAATATAGAAGAGGTAAAGGGTCGGCTACGCCAGACTAGCAACTATAGTGGCGTGCACAAGTCGTTGGTACTAGAGACACCAGACCCCTTCCTTCCTCCGCCCATTAATCAAAAAGGAAGGTAAGGGGTCGGCGACGCCAGACTACTGTATAGGCCGAACAGTAGGTCTGCAGGGTTCGCACGTGAGTGCCATGAATAAATTAATGCTTGAAGTGGTATAAACACCGTGAATTAGGAGAGGGGCTGTGCCCGTTTGTTTACTCCAACCTAACGTACACGAAAGCAGTATGGCTGCACCCGGAGCGAATTCTCCTAGACCACTCCTTCTGGAATTGGAAAAGTTACTGATCAGCGACATTTGTGACTCTGAACTATGGAGTCAACTAGCTCAGAAGTTAAGCGAGTATCAAGTTCTTTCGAGTGAAGTCAGTGGAACATTTTCATCCCTGGACCCAGACAAGCAAGGCAACAAGCTCAGGGCAAGATACCTTCTACGAAGTGTGCTGGAAAAGATGGACAAGACGGAGAGTGAGGATCAAGTACACTCTACATTTATTGAGGTATTGTCTGAACTTAACTTACATCCATTGTGTGAAAAGCTTACTCTGTTGAAGTCCTCTACTGGGTCATCACAAACTTGTGATATATTGTCAGCTAAAGATATACCTCTTTTAATGAAAAAGCTAGCTCCAGTAGCATTTAAATGGAATGAAATAGGTATTGCATTAAGTTTACCTAGAAATGTAATGAAAGATTGTGAAAGCAAAAGCAATAGCATTCTTAAACTCAATGAAGTGATATACGACTGGGTGATGGGAAACCACGAGCATGCTCTTCAGCCTACACTGAGCAACTTGAATGAGTGTCTTATAGGCCCTTTAGTAGGAGTACATGAAATATATATTAGTGCTGCCAATGCCCCACTTACTAGGCAATCTCCATCTGAGCCCAATAATCCAATCAATTTATATATCAAATATGTGTCAGGTGATTGTGAGGTAAACGATGGAAAGTCCACATTATTGGAGGTGCGTGTTAGTATAAGTGAGGGCGTGTCTTATCAGTGGATGAAGGATAGTGAATGTCTGAGTGATGGCGAGGATTACTGTGGAACATGTACAGACATACTGGTCATCAAACATGCACACCAGGGAATGGAGGGACAGTACACTTGTACTGTAGAGAAGGGACAAGAGAATCTTGTGAGTCAGGGAATGAAAGTGAAAACTGTATACTCTCAAGAAAAAGAGAGTCTCTTATTGAAGTATGCATGCCAGAGAGAAGTACCAAAAGACAGCTGGCCTCCAGTTATTACCAACACTTTTACCAACCTTGTTCTGATTAAAAAAACTAAAATGCAATCCAGTAAGTATTCCTACACCATCCGAGGGAACATAGATGACATTGTAGAGAGTAAAGAGAAAATAGAGTATGAGAAAGTCTTTGGTCAGTATCAGAGTGGATCACTTGTGTTAGTAGAAGGACGTCCAGGTAGTGGCAAGACCACACTAGTTCACAAGGTAGTCAAAGACTGGGCTGTCAAGGAAGGCACTTTGAAGGGAGCAAAGTTAGTTTTTCTAGTTCCTTTAAGACTGCTACAAGTAGTTGGAAGTGACAATAGTTTATCAGATCTTTTAGACTTTATTTATTGTGATTCTGAAATGAGCAGCAGTATTGCTACAGAATGCAAGAAAAGACTGGGTGAAGGTATGTGTATCGTTCTAGATGGCCTAGATGAATATCGCAGGAGGGATGCAACTGATTCCATAGTCTACCAATTAACACATAAGAACAGTTTACCCAAGGCTATGATTATAGTAGCATCACGTCCAGTAGCCAGCAGCAGATTAAAATACTCTAATATGTTAATTAAGCACATAGAAGTAATTGGTTTTAATCAGGATCAAATACTTCATTTTATCAGCAACTATCCCTTTGAAATGAGTACTTCAACAAGTAGTATTGCATCCAAAATAAGATCTCATTTTGATTTGCATCCTAATTTACTTCACATGTGTTATCTTCCAGTACATGCAGTTATGATATGTTACTTGTTCCAAGACTTTAAAGGGAATTTTCCAACCACAGAGTCTGAGGTGTACTTTGAATTTACAAAATCCTTGATTTTGCGAACTCTTTGTCAAACTAGAGAAGATGTTCTCATACGATCATTTGATGACATACCAGGTAATGAAAGAGTGTACTTTAAGAAGTTGTGTAAATTAGCATATACAATGACGATTAAATCAGAGCAAGTTGTAAATCGTTCAGAAATGTCATCTGCTTGCCCTTCAGAAATTACAGACGACTCTTTTTTTCTAGGGTTTGTCAATATAGAGTGTGCTAGTAACAGGTGTGGGCTACACAAGATATACAGTTTTCTTCATTTGACTTTGCAAGAATATTTAGCAGCAGTTTATATAGCCAGTTTGCCATGTACTAGACAGAAGAAGTTAATTAACAAGTATGCAATCTTTAAAGAACTAAGACAGGTATGGCTGTTTTATTTTGGTGCTCTGAAAAGCTCAGATAAAACTATTACAGAAAGATTAACAATACTTATAATAGCTATTGCGCTCGATGCAAAAAGTGATACCTTCTTATGTCAGTGTGCATTTGAATCACAGTTAAAGTCTGTCTGTGATGAAGTTTTAAATACAGTGTTAAAAACATCAGAATTTGAATTATTTGGTATGTCAGTTAGTCCCATGGACTTTGTTGCCATGGAGTATGTTTTTTCAAAGTGCATACCAGTGATTCGAAAGTTTTCCATAAAAGATTGCATGTTTGACATGCAGTGTGCCTCTAAGTTTGTGAGTTTTGTTAGTTCCAAGTGTGACATGAGCTGTATTGAAGAAGTAACTATTCATAAATGTGATTTAGAATCTCAATGTATCCACAAATTGATTAGCAGCTTAAATCATCACTGTGTATGTGAAATATCATTAAGTGATTGTGGTCTAGTATCATCCAGCTATTTGATTATTGGAAAGTTTCTAAAAGAAAGTAAAAGCTTACAATCATTGGATATATCTGGCAACACTAATATAGGATGTGAAAGTATGGAAGCACTAATAGAGGCATTTAGAATTAACACAACAATTAAAACTCTCATTGTTTCTCTGAGTGACTTTTCTAAAGATCCTTCTAATATCGAAAAATTACTATGTAATAATAAGTTGAAAATATTATGCCTATATGAACATCACGAGATACAAGATTTGTGCTGGTATCCACTAGTCTTTCATAGTGCAATGGAAGGACTACAATGTAATACATCTATTGAAGCAGTAATAATGAAATCAGTTCCTATAGAAGTGAGACCGTTTATGTGCATGCTGTGTACCAATACCTCAATTACATACATTCAACTTGTGACTTGTGTGCTTGAGGGAGATTGCAAAATAACGGATCTAAATCAGAATACGTGTTTGCGTTGCCTAAATATTCTAGAATCTAAGAATATCACAAGTGGTTTTTATTCAGGACTAAAGTTAATGTCTGGACTTGTAGAACTGTATATTTCTCATGTTAATTTTGGTTCCAATATGTTGAGTTCTACAAGCATTAGTTCACTATGTGCTGGAAATTCATGCTTTAATTTACAGAGATTAACGATATGTAACTCTGAAATTGCTCCAGAGGTAGTAGAAACCCTTGCTAAATTTGTCACCAACAACCAGTCTCTGCAATATGCTAATTTTGATTTCAATTATCTTTTTTCTGATGGAATCAGAGTACTATGTAGTAGCATAACAAGTTGTAGCTTTGAAGAGTTATCTCTCTCATATAATGGCATTGGTCCAGAGGCAGGACAATATCTAGCTCAACTGATTAATAATAATTACAGCATACAAAAAGTTTTACTTGGCAATAATCAACTCAGTTCAGAAGGTATTATTGCACTTGCTAAAGGCTTATATAATTGTTGTGTTAAATGGATGGATATTTCGTACAATATTATAGGCCCAGAGGCAGGGTCAGCCTTGGCCAGTCTCCTTTCTAGTAGTCGCTCTTTGAAATATATAGACATTCATGGAAATAACCTTTGTTCAGAAGGTATGAAGGCACTAACTGCAGGTCTGAGTAATTCTGTCGTTGAACATATGGATTTATCAAGTAATAATATTGGTCCAGGAGCAGGAGCAGTTCTTGCCGAGCTTATTAATAATAACCAATCGATGAATGTTATAAATCTTAGTGGTAATAAACTTAATTCAGATGATATTATTGCATTATCGACTAACTTGAAGGATTGCAGTATGGACAATATTGATCTCTCACTCAATGACATTTCTTCATATTATGCAGGAGAAGCTCTAATTGACCTTATTACCAATAACAAGATAAAATACATGGATCTTAGTGGCAATGAACTTGGTTCAGAATGTATAAGAAAACTGGAAGCATGCAGACAGAATTGTGATTTAAGAATGGTCAATTTAAGACATAAATCTGCTTCATTTGTGAGCTGTGACTCACACTCCAGCAATTCAGATACTGAACTAGATGAGCAATAGTTGATTTATTAACAATTATAGTTACCAGCTGAAATGTACTTTGCAAGTAAATTGAAATATTTTGTATCCTATTGAATGTCTGCAAATTATCTTTTAGTCGAACTTCACCAAACATATTGCATGACCACCTCATTAGTGTATTTTCACTACCTATGAACTCAGAAGAACAGCTCTATTGCCATTACTTCTGTGCTGCCTTCTCTGCCTCATTATCAATGCAGTAGGTTTATTTGCATTTTCATAGAAGATTTGACAACGATTCTACAAATTACTCACTTGATGACAACTGAGGTAAGGTTTATACAGCTAGCTATGATTAGGGACATTTACAATGTTGGAAGCATAATGAGGACTACAGGAAATAACCTAATTTTATCTGTTGTAGAATGTTGTATGTAGCTGCACCACTGGCAGTATTATTGTTGTGCTTTATTTCACACTAGATATTTTATAAATATTTTTTGGTAGAGTTAATTATATAATTAGTTGATGTTGCATTTACTCTATCAATAAGGTTTTTTATTCTAGCTGTAATGCTTTAAATTCAGTAAAAAAAGTATGTAAGAAATAAACCAGTCACTCATGACTGTATATAATTTATGCATATTAATAATTAAGGATTGTAGTTAAACTTTTATAGTTATAATACTCTGCTTCTTTAATCACTCATGACTGTGTATATGGTTATTAATTGCAAGGATCACATTTTCAATTATTTAGTTATAATATTCTGATTCTTTATATTTTACCAGTAGTTTCTCTAAATTTCTGCATTCAGCATTCTTGTGTGTATTTTCCAGATATCACCTATAATGCTGGTAACTGCTTCAGCCAACCAATACTTCCCATTTATTGCAAGGACTCTGTTCGGGACTAGAAGAATCTCCGAACAGGGAAAAGGACTTAAACAATTTTATTCATAAACTCGTTCATACCTGTTCACACTTATTCATCAAATTACTCTATCTACCTTACCTGTTTATTTTATGTATAATGATATTCATGCTCTTCCCTAAAACCACTCTAACTTGTACCATGTCATGCTCATATAATGTGTTGTAAAATGTCTTGTTGAATTGGTTCATTGTAAGTCAAACTTGGTGATAGAGCAGACCGCGTTACCTGCGAGTGGCTTGTTGTTGAGTTGAGATCTACCACGCCGGCAAAGTATCCGGTTGCTCACCTCACACTAGCCGCGGGGCGTTAACTTGCTTAGCTAAGGGCAGCTTATAGTGAACCCTGGTCCTTCGTAATTTCCGGGACTACGACTAGAGGAAGTTACGCGCCTCCTGTTCATGGTCCTTCGAGCCGGATACTTCTGCGCAGGAAGACGACTCCGACATCGCTTTCTTCTGTGGCTCCGAAGACGACTCTGCAGCAGCTCCAAAGACTGCGCATCCACTGCAGCTCCGACGACCTCGACGTTATCTGCAACATCTGTGGCTCATATCGGCTGTGCACGGTTGCGATTCTTTCCAAGTTTGGGGCAAAATTTTAAGATTTCACAATCAATAGATTTCACCATTGCCTCAGCTTGGGGGAATTCAAAACTTAGCATTGCTTGATTGAGTCTTTCTCTGTCAACTCAGTACACTTCAGAGTTCTTTTCACAGTAGTCCAGACTGTGAAATACTCATCTCATATATTCGACTTCCAACAACTGGAAGAAGACCCTACTCCAAATACAAGTTCTTCTCAAGACTCTACACAAAATGGACGAAATTGCTGGCATCAATGAAATTACCAAGCTGGAAGTAGTCAAAGCCAAACGGTCATGCAGACGTGGGCGCATCACCCGATTGAAGACCAAGCTAGATAAATTTCTCTCCCAACCACTCAGTTCCCTAAATTCCAAGGAACTTAAAGATTGTAAGGAAGATCTCTCTCGGGAAATCAAGATACATGTGGCATTGCAGAACCGTTATGAAATACTACTCCAAGACAAGGTACTCACTGAGACCGAGATTGAAGAAGAGGAAAATGCTGCTGAGGACACAAAGGATTTCCACAGAGTTCTTATGCGTCAAACCGAAGCATTACGAACCAAGTTCACACACTACTCCGAAGTTCTCTTGATTCAGACGAAGTATGACAGCTTTCTAGAGCTCAGTAATCCTGACTTGCCCGAGTTCGAAAAGGACGTCTCTAGGATTCAGAAGAAACTCAGCACCTTCCTACAGCAGACATCACCTCCAGCTGATGACACGGAACTGGCTCCACTTCGAGAAGCATGCAAGTTGAAACTGAATGAGAGCTACAGAACACTGACTCACTCTCGAGAAAGAAGAGCAGAAGCAAGGAAGAAGAAATCTCCTGAAGCAGACAAATCAGAAGGAGAAAGAACAATCTTCCAGGAACGGACAAGACTGGATCTGGAAATGCCCACCTTCTCCGGCAAGCCACTTGAATGGAGACCCTTCTTTAAGCTGTTCTCCTCAACACTTGAGACTCGAGGCAAGCGTCTCAGTGACCAAGAAAGAATCTGCCTACTGTTGAAAGCCATGAAGGATGAGAACGCTCGACAAGTGGTCCTTCTACACTCGCAAGGAGATGATGGCTACACCAAGGCAATTGAGGCTCTGGTGAATAATTTCGGAAGTCCCTCGATAATATTTCCTCATCACGTTCGACGTACAACTGCTCGTGAATCCATTGACTTCAGCAAAGACGGCTTCACTAAACTGCGACAACGCTTCCTTCTACCCTATCAAGCTATGAAGGAGATGAAGGTAGCCACTCTTTCTCAGTACCTCACTGCTTTGGCATATGAAGACTTCACTCCCAGGATGAAGGAAGAGTGGACTAAACATATAGCTGACAAATCCGAGTTACCGACACTAGAGGATCTCTTCGCCTACACGGAACCCCTCGAATACAAGATGGCCAATATCCACATAGCCTCATCCTCCACAACCGAGAAATCGTTTGCTCCTCGCAAACCTGCAACCAATTGGTCAACATCATCTAAGCCCAATCGTTCATCCTGTGCTCTCTGCCATGAGCATCATGGTCTTCATCGTTGTCCTGTATTCCTGGGCTACGACATTCCCAAGCGGATCAAGTACATGAAGGAAAAGAAAGGCTGCACAAATTGCCTGAGTCTCTCTCACTCCTGTTCCAGCTGCCCCTCTTCATACACATGTAAAAGATGCAGTCAGAAACACAACACTATGCTGCACAAGGAAGATACTGGTACTTCAACATCAATACCGACAGTCCCTGGATCATCTATGCTGTCTGTGGTAGATTCTACTGCTCCGTCCATCCCATCACCAGAAGCACCACCAGTGATAGCTTTCCTCCACACTGCTCTCGTCAAGGCCAAGAATGGGAATCGAGAATGCCATGCTCGGATTGCTCTGGATACTGGATCATCCTCCTCATTAATAACTGAAGCGCTCGCTTCGCAACTCAAGCTGAAGCGTTATCCACAACGACTCAGTCTCACAGGAGCCTACGGTGGTGGTCTCAGCAAGCATTACGTCAAGCTCGACTTTCAGTCTCTCCATGATGAGTCTCAGCAAGTGACAATCAAGCTCTCAGTGGTTTCCAGATTGCCAAATGCCTATCCTCCCAATCGCAAAGACGAGATAGCAGCTGTTCCTCATCTCAAGGATCTGACCTTAGCTGACCCCGCCTTTGGAGGACCCCTGGACGCTCTCATAGGAAGTCTGGATTATGGCAAATGCATCCTAGGATCGTTAACGTATCACGTCGCCTCAGACATTGCTGTTCAGCCTACTCTCTTCGGATGGACAGTGACGGGTCCAATGGACTACGAACCACCCTCCTCCTCAATGTTGAAGATACAGACTGCTGAGGACAATCTACAACAAGACCTCCAACTCCTCTGGGCTCTAGACAAGACTCCGGAGACACCGACCTTCAATGCTGTGGATGAGGCAGCAGTGTACCACTTTTCTGTCACTCACTCCATTGAAGAAGACGGAAGGTACAAGGTCCGCCTGTCTCGCATCACCAATCCACCTGAACTAGGACAATCTCGACACCTCGCCCTCAAACGCCTGCAGCAGAATGAGAAATCCTTAGCCAAGAAGGGAAAACTCAACGAGTTCAATTCAGCTCTGCGAGAATACCTACAGTTGGGTCATGCTGAGGAAGTCACTGCATCCGAGCTCCCACTCACTCACTATTACCTTCCTGTGCATGGAGTTTTTAAGAACTCCTCCACAACCACCAAAATTCGTCCAGTGTTTGACGCATCTGCCAAGTCCAGTACCGGCGTTTCATTGAACGATCTTCTCCACACTGGTCCAAATCTCTACCCGTTGCTTTCCGACATTCTACTTCGGTTCCGACTGCACCAAATTGGATACTCCGCCGACATCTCAAAGATGTTTCGTGAAGTTTTGCTTCATGAGGATGAGAGAGATCTTCATCGATTTCTTCTTCGAACATCTGAAGGTGCCATCATGGATTGTCGTATGAAGCGTTTGACGTTTGGGGTACGTCCTTCTCCATTTCTAGCAACCCAAGTAATCAGACATCTTGCTCGACAATATCAAGACACTCATCCAAAAGCCAGTCGCGCAGTACTTCGAGACTTCTATATAATAATCTGGAAGGCCCTAATCATGGCTCACGATGCAGGTTGATAGAGTCCGTGGAGGATCAAGATTAGATGCTGTAATTAGGCATATAAATTTACAGAGTTTAAAATAACACATTCTGAAATAATTATGACAGGATTTATATAATGGATTTAATACACAATAATCTTGGCTCTGATGGAGTGAGAACACGGGCCAATAACAAAGTGAATTTTTGCAATCTATATCTTATGTTCAATAACATCACACAATATTGTGAAGAACTTGCGAAAATTAATTGTGATAACGATAAATATTTAAAGATTTGGGCATATGCTATAATTGTTGACTGCTTCCATGCTGTTTAGCTAATTGGTCATGAATGACTAACGCTCACCGAATCTAAACACTGTTGTCATCAGTCAGACTTTCATATTAAACTAACAGCAATTGTCACAAATTTCGTAGTATTGTACTTCTCAAAGTCAAGTTCTTTTGGCTGAATAGCTCATGTTATATTATATTAGTTAGTTACGTTATTTCTCACATGATTATCAAAACAGTTTTATCTAAAGTGTTTTATTGCATCATTACTGATAGTTAATTAAACTGTGTATTTGACACACATTATTATTATTAAGTTTTATACTTTCATGTGTTTCTGTCATGCTTACCTTATACCTTTTTTAGTTGATATCATATTTTTTTGTATCAACTTTATATTGCCCAGTCTTTAATCTTATATATTTTCATTCCTTGTTTTTTGAATGATGGACAAAAATAATAAAAATTATTTTAACAGTTTACTGAGGTAAGTTTTAATTGTGATAGGAAGTTTTTATTATTAATTGTTTAACAATTGATATTATGATTTTGGTGATACAGCATAATTGTGTAACAGTCAAGGTTCTAGTGGGACAGAAGAGCAACTCCATATTACTTGAACACTACACCCATTTCTGCTAAGGTGTGAAGGATTGGACAAAATGATCATCCTTAGCAAGAGTCAAGAAATTGGTCATGTCAGGATGGCTGGACATTACGTTGGATAGAAGGTTTCAATCACATAATTATTTAGACAGCAGTAGGGACTCAGTGTTCTCGTCTTGTGGGGATCACAATTGATCATTCTTCAGATCAACCACAACTGCTTTCCTTACAATGATCCCCACGTTGTCGTTTCCAGGATGAAAAGCCCAGTTTATGGCTACTTCTGGAGGCCAAACCTAAACATGGATATTGATTCTCATGTTTGCAAATTCAGTGTTTGCAGTTGTGCCACCTATCTCACCGACACATGCACGGTCTATTTCCAAACAAGCATGGAACAGATTACACTTGCCCAATTCATGACTCCATGTTTAAAGTGTAGCTGGTGGAAAAAAATATTTTCTGCAAATATGACAGGTACTCATATCATTTATAAACATGGCCCAAAACCATATAGCTCAAAACTGAGTGGTAGCTTCACAGTATAGCACCATTCTTTACAGCTATTTTGCTACCTTAAAATTTACTTCCTGTTGTGGGTGGGGCTTCGAGATGATGCTGAAGTCCAGGATTTATCATGAAGTTTATCCATTTAGCTATGAATGAACCAGTACTGACAAAAGCATACTTGTAGGAGATAGCTAGTGATTCTGATAAAGGTGCTTCACCTAGGATTGGTAAGCTATCACAGTATAATCTCTGATTAGACTATAACTGCCACAGAGCTCCTGTGCAGAGATTTCACAGACATTCTTCCCTTCTTGTATTTGAGGTAGAGTATTTGTCACGGTCAGGGCAGGTTTGGCAGGGTTCCTGTCTTTCCCACTCAGTTTGCTTAGTTATGACCGCAAAAGTAGGTTGCTGCCACCAGGGTTGATGCAAGATTTCAATAACTACCACAATGTACTAGCCCAACAATTCCCTTCACACTGGCAAAGTTGAGTTTTTCAAAGCAACAATTAAACAACACTTATCATCAAAATGAAAGTACAACTGAAGTCTGCACTTGTACTCCAGGCATATATTTTAAACTCTTGCACATGCAACATTAGTTCTTCAAATGTTCTGTCATTTCCAAGAAACTTAGAGACACAAGTGTGCCCTTTATTCGTATAGCTACATTGAGTTAATTTAACAGCAGCTTTTCACAATAGGAAGTGGAGTTTTAGTTTTTACAATATAATTATGCCAGCATGAACCAAGCAATTTTTGATTCAGTACTTTCCAGAATTAGACAATAGAATGAGTCTGTCCAATAGAAATATGTTCAGGAAATCTTATATTTTCTACTTTTTACCTTATAGGAAAAAACAAG
>WLWD01004562.1_pt1 | contig 46714 bp, 32 predicted proteins | sample 6712731 | NCBI WGS metagenome assembly WLWD01 (sample SAMN12718690, study PRJNA576275) | sponge metagenome | isolation source: marine sponge | host: Mycale hentscheli | place: New Zealand: South Island, Marlborough, Capsize Point | collected 2014-11-01 | reverse complement strand
GGACACCCAAATAATTATCAGTAAGTTGAAATGAAACTTACCCGGCATGGATGATGTCACAGACCGAAAAAGACCTCCCGAGTTCGTTCTCTCCCAGGTTAGATCCGGAAGTGTCACATACTGTTTGTCCATGGTTGCTCTCTCTCATTCCACAAATGCACGCACACACATACACACACACAAGAAAAAAGAAGATACAGGTGAATACAGATCATAAAAATAAATGTATAATTTATTGTACATAAATTGACTGGTGTACACACACACACACACACACATGAAATTCAACTTACATGGGCATAGTAGTCCTGATCCAAAAAGATCCAGAGTTCCCTCCCCGGTTAGATCCGGAAGCGCCGCTAGAATAACATTTCAACTCCACGCACACACATATACATCGACTGTGAAGCTCCACTACACCTAGGAAAAAAGTGAGCGTGTCGTGTGACCCCGGTAACTATGCAAAAAAAAATTTTTTTCAAAGTCATTTTTTGGAAGATGGCGTCTACAAGTTACAATGCGGTGCAAGTTTTAGACTTGCTTGATGTTGACTCTAGCGACTCAGGATCAAGCGGAGAGAAGGGAGACGACATCTAGGGCTATAGGAGGCCCTGTATCAGGGTTGGTGGACCAGACCCCGTCAACTCTGATACTGAAAATGGGAGTCAAGAAGATGATCGAGGTAAGCTTGTCATTCTCTTGTCTTTCTCTTGAAAAATAACTAGCTTCTATTGTGGAAAGGACTTATTTATAGCTATATTGAGATAGAGAAAGCTGTTTAGCTATAATATATATATATATTTCATTGAGTTTTGAGATTTGAAAGTGGTTTGTGGGTTTTGAACAATTTCAAATTTTCAAAAAAATTTAAATTTTTTTTAACCACATGTTGTACTACTAGGACCAGATGTGAATGTAATCAACGACCCCGATTGGAAGAGGACGCAGATGAGGCGACAGGAGCAGAGTCTTCCAGTGATGAAGGAGAGGATGCCAGCAGGTTTCAGTGATGAAGAAGAGGAAGTGGCTCATCCTGCTCCGAGTTCTGGACATCCTCGCGGTCGGAGAAGGCGGGCACCGAAGAAGAAGAGTCGGGTGGATGAGGTAGGGGGTGAGTGGAAGAAAGAGGACAACAAACCCATTGATATTCCATAATCTTTTGTGTGAAAGACCACAGACTTTGATATTTGTGGCTGCCCCCCCCGCCCCCTGAACATCCTAAAAGTTGTAATATGTATTGTGACACAAATATCATTGTTGTCGTTGTCTGTGTTTTTGTGGTTGATGTAATAAGCATTACCTAAGACTGTACGTAATAGGGAGGTCCCCAGTTGAACTGGCAATTTTATAAAAAATGGAGAAGACAGTAAGTCAAACCGCAAAGTCTTGGTCGGCAAAGAAGCGGTTGTTTCAATGTGTTATGGAAGGCTACTGGGCTCAAGCTATTTTTCGCTGCTTCTACAAAGCTCTGGAGATGACTGGATCCATAAATGAAGCTGCTGTGAAGAAGGTAACTTTTTTTAAAATTCGACGGAGAACCAATGTTGTTGTTTTTGCCGAGGAAGAAATAAACGCAACTGCTGTGAGGTACTGTCGAAGCAGTCCTGGCTGAAAGCTATTTTAGATGCTTCTCCAATGCATTGGGCACCTGTGTATGCAATCTGAAGGTTCTAGCTATAAAGTAACTGTTTTTTAAAATTCGGAAAAGCCGACCGGTCGTCACCCGCTTTACGGGATCCGGAACAAAAGGGTTAAGGAAAAGGCTAACACCTCACTCAAACTATATTTGAAATCCCTGAAATATCCCCTGCAAAATACCCTGCCATTCTTATGTAAGTGTCTTTCTACACAAAACAAATTGCACCGTTAACAATGATCATTTTTTGCTGAAATTATTATTATAATAGTAATTTTTCTCATTCTAACCAAGGGTTAAGTTTCAATAATCATAATGATTATTGACTTTTAGAATTGAGAAAAATGGCTATATTAATCCTCGTCATTCATTCATTCATTCATTCATTCATTCATTCAACAACAGATCTCGAAGACGACGGCCTTCCAGGCTCTGAAACGATGTAGAGATAGAGAAATTTGCAAAGTAAGTCCCTTTAATATGCTAGAATTTTTTGTTTCGACTTAGTTTTCAAGAAAAAGCTAGTCGATTGTAGCCGTTCATCGTACGATCGTTGTGCTAGTGCGCTACCAGTAACGCCCCTTTACCGCACGATATAATCACGTGAGCTGAAAATTGCTGCTAGAGAGTGGCCGGTTGGGTATAGTACTATACTGCAGTTGCAATTGTCGCGCTTCACGCGTGTAACGGGGCTAGAGTTGAGTTATATACCGCGGAGCTGATCTGTTTTAACCTAGAGGCGTTCCCTTCGCTCTGTTGTTTGCTTCTTTCTTTGTATCGCCGTAAGTAGTAACTGTCTGTGTGTAAATGCTAAAGGTTTGAAATAATTTTTAACAGACATTCGCTTCTACTGCTGATCTCTGGTGGACATACGCTGAGGGTTCGCACCTCCTGATGCTTCATTATGTTCGTAATACTTTTGTCATACAAATTAAACATTTTAATGCCTTATCAATATCTATACTCTACAATTATTCTAAAGACAAATATTAATTCACACACCCCACAAAATAAGCATCCTGACATTTGTATCTCTCTGTATACTTTACAGCATCTTACTTGACTAGTTCAACGTTTGAGTGACAGTTGTCCGTGGAGCCATTTTGTCTAGTCTTCACAATAGAATAAACAGTCGCTACCAGAATAAATGTGTTGACCTATAGACATACCAACAAGTCATGTGTGCAAACAATAACAATCAATTGATGGAGTAGACACAGACTATGCCTTTAATGGTATCATCAACTATTGAAATTTATCCTGGAATAAATGAAGCACCAAGGGTGTGAACTATCAGTGTTATTATACACTAGCTAGCTGTGACAAAGACCAAAAGAATAATTTATTTGAAGTAGTATCAATATTAATATTCCAATGAGTATGTTTGCACACGTCAATATATATAGCTTGAGCAAGTTGATATGCAACTCGTGCAATGAAACGGTAGACGTTAATGCTGTCTTCATAAGAGAAGCTTAACATACAAGCGACACTCACCTCAACAGTAGTTTCAATGGGAAACTTCAAGCACTCAGGCAAACTGCTGAGAATAATGCAATGCAAATCTACCATGGGCAGAAATGAAATTATTTACTCATGTGAGTATAGCGTGACTATAGGAGGCATTACCAACAATCGCTTATGATCGTACAACTCTAAAAATAAATAGCTTTTTCTGAAATATTAAGTCGAAACGAAAAATTCTAGCAAAATAAAAGGAATTAAAATGTCCAGTGCAACATTTTAATGCTTGTTTCAATCTTTGGAAGGCTGCCATCTTTGAGATCCGTGTGACAGAACAACTGACAGACTGACAGACAAGCTGAGCACGGAAACCCTCTCGAGCATGCACACTGAGGAGCAACATGTGATTTCATTATCCACATATGATAATTCTTCAGTTCACATGTACTCTCAAAAATAATTGCTGGGGCCATTAAATAAGCTGGAGGGCGTATAGAGTGGGGTAACAGTTTTCTTTATGCTGTTGTTGTGGTTTTTTCCTATTCCTATAGATTTCTCCTGCATTGTAATATGCCAAAGGAATATTTTAACCTATTTCCTGAGTGGTTTCCAGTTGTCTAATAGCCAGGATGCATAGCTGCATATATTCTAAAGCTTTTTGTTTTGTTGCTGTAGTGTTTGCTGCTAACTCAACTTGGACGTAAAATTGGAACCCTTGAACCAGGGCTGGATTTGCTAATTATGAATACTGTGTGCAGTGTATATTGAGGCAGAACCCAGATTCTGGCATTTATATAGTCATGTAACATCTTGATTAATATAAAATATAAAACTAAAATCCCCTTTTCCGAGTAATTGGTAGACTTGTGTAAGCTCCCTCCACCCCCCTCACCACTCTACTCCCCAACCAAAACTAATAGCATACTTTTATCTAGACATGTAAAAAAATGTTGGACATTAGTAATAATACAAATGTTTCTAAATGACGATGAGTCACATGTGATGACTGTGTGGGAACTGATCTGCATTTATGTACTGCTTGGCCGCCTCTTATATTGAATCAACGGAATAATGAATTATAAATACGCCATTTAATACAACTTACACATATAATAATAATCACAGGCACAAGGAAAGTCCATATGGCTGCTTGAGAGGTTGTGCCATTTATCCAGCAACTACAAAAAAATAAATGACAAAAAGTAATGCAGTATCTCCTAACATTAAACATCTTTTAGATTAAGTTTGAAGAGTCACAATTCAAATCTTGTTTGATTCATTAATTTTAAAATAGACAAACATAGTAATTACATCATATTGAATTCCTCCTCAGGAATTGGCTAAATTTGGATCATTTACACAAAATTTATAGCTAAACTGTCACTGTTTAGTTTTCCCTATGAGATATATTATAGAAAGAGTATAATCGCTGCATACATTTCCCTGACTTGAAATGGCTAACACAAATATAAAACGGTTAGCATTCTGAAAGCTTCCATTGAACTTATCGTACCCAACATTATGATTCAACAGTCCTAAGCACATACCTTACATGTGTATAGCTGTCGATTAATTATTTAATTCCTGGAACTTCATAACTTCATGCAATCAAATGAAAATGCCTTAAATAAATGATGTTTTCCAATGATGTTCACATTATAACAAAAAAAAAAACTTACACAGATCTATTAGTAATGATATAGTTTTCGTGAAGAACTGCTGCTGATACTGTAACTATGACAGCTGGAACTCCTAGAAGAACAATAGAGGAAAAACCAGTGAAATGAATAATGTAAAAAATACAGCATTTATTACAGCTCTGGCTTATCCACAAACATTTGGTGTAATAAACCAAACGCAATTTCTACTTCTTCATGAGTTTTGTCCATCTCTATACTCACCCCAACATAATGGCAGTAGTAGGTACCATCTCTTTGCCGTGTTTCCAAACACTTTCACTATAAGTAGGTACAGCATGACTCCCTCTCCCAACATCCAGAAGAAGGCACAAAGAAACAAATATTGTATCAAAGCAGCCACGAATATACATAATCCCTGAAGTCAATAAGAAATAGGACTTCAATTAAGCATTTTAAGGAAAAACAATATGTTGCTAACCGTATTAAAGGAGGCGTGGTCCACTCCAACTATAAACACTAGCATAGCCAGCAAAAGGGCTACAGATAAGTTAAGATGGACATACAAAAGGACTCCTTTTTTCAACTTCTTCCTACACACAAAAGTAGACGATACATCAATTAAAAGCATTAGTCGTTGTCTCTTTCCATTATGCTAACTTTATACTGACTTGTACATAAACTCCTATATAAGAAAGTTAATAAATTTCCCTGAAATTGAGAGAACATATTAATTGAGATACTAAAAATTGACCATGCACAGAAAAATTGGGCACAATATGGCTCACATAAACTTCTACAAAGGAACAATTTACTTCTTACAAATATGTGACAGGATCGCGAAATCAGTCCACTTTGGGCACAATTTCATTTAGACAAAACCCGATGGTAGGTAAGTTTTAACAAAAAAATTTTTTTAGCTTGTTAGTATCTACATATTATATACTTTCTTCTAGCTCCCTCAAAAGTTTTAGGCCTTATAAACGTTTCTTTCATGCCAAGTGCGCCGTTTGAAGTAAGCTCACTGAGAAATTACAGAAATTGAATTTCACTCTTTCAATCTTACATGGAATTGTATGCAGATAGAGCGGAAATTCGTGCTGCAGAAAGTATACGGAATTAATTCAATTTCTAAAAATGTTCATGTCTCCAAACAATAAATCGACGCTTACTTGTAACGCTCTGCTCTGAAACGGCTATAACATGCTCACGGTATTGTGTATGAGTGTCAGGTAATTATTATTGGAATAAATGAGCATCATAGTTTGCTATGGTAACAAAAACCAAAAAAATGATGGGGCGCCAAAGTGGACTGTTATTGCAAATCCTGTCACATTATATAAAACAAACTTGTGAATTGAAACAGTTAAGTAACATACGTAAGCAATGACTTAAGTTACAGCTATAAAACTTGGAGAGCTCAATATCTGGATACCAACGAAAGTGTAAGTGGCAAAAAAAAAAAAAAATTGTTTTTTTTGGGACCCACGTTGTGCCTAATTTAATGTTTACAGTCACTTATAGACATGAAGCAATCCCTTCAAACATGAATCAACTCTTTGGAATTGAAGTGGTAGATCATTATTGAGATATAAATAAAACAGGAAGCCTTTAATAGCCATGCTTTAAATTAAGGTTAATTCTCATTATATAATTCGACATTGGATTAACAAAAACAAACTCCAAAAATGGTATAATTATATCAATAATAACCTATAATATCGAATATCATTTCTAACATTACTTATATAATTTAGGGTAGATTACTATTGCGATATAGATAAAACATGAAACTTGTAATTATAATTAATTAAATTATTTCAATTTAATTTTTAATATTATTAATTAATTATATAATTTGCATGTACAATTTAATAATAAAATAGTGTTTAGTGATAGTTACCGGAATATTAGTAGTATAACAATGGTGAGAAGGAGACATATGATAGATATGGCACATCCTATGTAAGTCACTATACTCAGAGGCAATGTATCCACGATAACCTGGCCATGTGGTGTGGGCGTAGCCTGCATTAAATGATACAGGTATTACTTAGAACATAGCTAACCCCTTTTTGTATTGTGAAGTAGGCATTCTATCCAGCATAGTGTTGTTCAAGTGAGTGCACAGGGATACTAAATGCCAGAAGGGAGGATACTAAATGCCAGAAGGGAGGATACTACTGATAGTATCCTCCCTTCTGGCTAATAGTATCCTCCCTAGCATTTTAATAGGGGTTTTTTTGGTTTATGAGTCGTGCAAGCATTAATTAAAGAATTTTTATTTTATCTATGGTGCAAGAATGTTGTTTGCACGGTTTTCCTGTCAGATGCAAAAGATAAGATGGATTCATCGCGTGCCTTGCACACTAACAATATTTTTCTTAACTAATACAATCATCACCAAAATGAGAAAGTGAGAAAGAAACCAATGACATAATGAACAATAAAAAAAGTAGTTATATATGTTGCATATGTTATTTTAAAAATTTTAGTACTATTCTTGCGGATGTTTATATCACTACAGTTATGAAAATTAAAGGCACCCCTTCTAGTATATTGTTTGCAATGTAAAAGCACTACATTCATGGTATTTTTGTTGTATTTTGCTTATGTAATCAAAAGCCTTCCTTATCTATCGCAAGCTGTTCATCAATGTCAGATACTGTAAATACAAACTTTTTGCATGGCCTTACATCTTTCAAAATTTCATCATCATGTAAACGTTGACCAAATCTTGATTCAAAAGCTAAGCTAGACTGGAGATTGACTGTAAAGAGCAAAGCTAGAGTACTGACTGTGAGGGGCTTGACTTGAAAGTTGATGGTGAGGAGCTAGACTGGAGAGCTGACTGTGAGGAGCTAAATAAAGGAGAGATGATTGAGTTGAAGAAGGTGGAAGAGTAGCTGGTTGAAAGAAGATTTAGGAGAGACAAAGCCGCTTTGTAAATTTTATCTCATCAATTGAGCTGAAATGCGAAAAATAGATAATGTAGATGGGTGGGCTGGAATGATCTTTTTGACTAAGTTCGCTGAAAACGCAGTGATATTGATTCTCCAGACTCTAATTCCATCACTTTCGCCAGTTCACTGGAGTCGAGCGCACAACACATGAAAATATTCGATGCGCCATGGCTCCTTAGAATTGCTGCAATTACTGGACACTTCTCCGTAATGTCTCTGCCATCTTTGTCGTAGAGTGTCAACATAGAACAAAGGATAGAAAAAATTATTTGGTAACTAAGGCTATAGTTGCTACGTTCTAAAACAGATAGACAACGAAATCTCGGGACTACCGCCCGTCGAACCCCTCGGGCTGCTAGAATCACCCTCGCTACGCTCGGGACGGTACAGCCCATGACCCTCGAGGTTCTGTGGGCGGTAGATCCCTCGATTTCGTTGTCTATCTACGATATAGTATGTTACTTCCATGTAAAAATAATGATAAATACCCAAATGAGAGAGAAACACAAGTACAAATTTGATTTTGTACTTATTTATTATGGACTATATTGTGAGCTTTTAAATAATCCTGTATCACACTGGAAGTATTCCACAAGAAGTATATTTCAAATGAGCTGGAAAGAGCATTATGCAATAAATTATGTATCTTTCTGTGGATTAATCTTTATACTGACTGTGAATACCACATGGCTAGCAGAACACTTTAAATACTTCTCACCATGTTTCATATTGAAACTCTGAAAGGGGGATGGGGTGAAGAAAACTTTCTTTCCCAAATATCCAAGCTTCCCCCCCCCCCCCCCCCCCCCCCCCCCCCCCCCCCAAATTTCTCAGTTTCCACTCCTAGCTCTGCATAGTATGCATTTGGGCTGAACCCAGCATTACAGCTTTTAGCTCATAACAAATACAAGCTAATAATAGTCTAAGTGATATGCATCTTTTGCCTTGAAATTTTATATATGTATGTATGTGGGGGCGGAGCGGGGGCGATGGACTTACTAGAACTTCCTTCAAAACAGAATTTTCCAGAAAAACGCTGATCTTAGCAAACATCCATGTACATACATGTCTTCATATCTTACTAAAATGGCAAAGCTTGTGAGATGATTGCTGAAGACTTCTAACACTCCACTGGACTGAGTTGTTCCATTAATACCACACATACTCCAAACACTGATAGAGAAAATGCAACACAATAATTTGCAAATTAAACAATTATATTTCTAACTTTATAGCACAAATTTTAGCTTCACGATATAAGTGTGTTTATGTAATTTCAAAGTCACTCATCTGAAAGCTGCAATACTCACAAATTATAATACTCTCAAATTATAATATTTAATTATAATACATACTCGCAAAATAATAGCACTCACAATGATGGCTCCAAAAAATGGACACCGTATTCAAATTGCGGAATTGCCACATTTCCCTATAATAAAATAATAGTATAATAGTAATTTATTAACCAAAATTTCTTGTTGTTATTTTTATCAGTACATAATTAGATAATTCTCCACTGTAGTGTCACTTGCAGAGTCTGATAACTACCTGAGGCATAAACTGTATCGCCACTGGCTTCTCCTCAAACTTGGAGAAGGAAACTTCTGAATTCCTCACCATCACCATCAGCAGAGAACTGTCAGGGACAAGACTCTCACTATTCAGCAAAACAACATTTATGAGTACATTAGATTGGCTTAACAAAGCACAGTTTAATTGCTAGAGAATGCTTTGGTCCTTGGACCTTCTTCAGCTAAAATGATAAGTTAGCACAATGATCTGGATGTATAGTATGAAGGATGATAGTGCCAAGATGAATGTTGATGATGACTGATCTGGAGTTGTAACAGTTCTTTAAAACTTTAGTGACAATTAACATGAAATAAAAACAATTAAAATAAGTTTTAATAAAGTATTAATCAAAGACAATCTGTGCAGCAAAATATTCAAAATCAATCTTCATAATCCATAATCTTCAAACATTAGTTAGTTAGCGTAATAATAATCATGATGGTCCATTATAATTATAATAATTATATTATGTTCTTACATTATAATATTTAATCAGTGATACATATGTACCTGTGATGATGCCTTACCTACTGCTTGTATCATCGCGGTCATTTATGGCCTCCGTTATGTAGTCAGCAAAGTTGTTAATGACCGCGATCCCTATGGTAACGTAGCAACCTAGGAAACAGTAACAATTTTCATGCACTGTATATGCACCTTAGTCAAGTCACAGACGAATATTCAAGTTAGTAAAGGACAAAAGACATCAAGATATTTAATCAGGTAAGACAATACATCAAGTCAACTTAGAAACTTACTGCTGCAAGAAAACACTTACACTTTCTCAAACATACACACAAAATTTTACCAGGACAATGCTTGACTTCACAAAAAAAAGATCATTTACATACACACACACACATACACACACACACTGATGAAGGCTCTTGTATAATGGTTGAAGCATTTGCGTATGCAAAAAAAAATTCAATCATCATCCATGTCACTGCTGATGATGAATAGCACAGTAATCTTTATATCTCGATGTGGGGCAGGCCTCCACGAATGAAAAGAGAGGAGTAGAGGAGAAACAAGACATGAAGAGAGAAGAGTATAGATAGAGAAGAAAGACACTAGAACATTGTATATATGTGTGTGTGTGTGCGCATGTGAACTAGATGTGTGTTATTTTTTTAACTTATTGGTTTTGTGTCATTTGTGTACACATGGCAGGTCTGACATTGTGTGCTCTCAGCCTACTCAGGTGACCTGCGCGTTATGTTATATATACGTTGGTTGAGTCATTTTTGTTCAGTTCGTTTTATGTTCCATCTTTCAGGTCCCCGGCCGGACCAGTGCATATCGTAATTAAATATTAACTTAGTTGAGATATTCTTACCTGCGGGGAGCCTTTCTGCGCTACGAACTGTAGTGGCAGTGACCTACAAAGAGGAAGGAACGTTTCCCCTACATTTGGTGCTTACGTGTTGAGACGCGTCGTTCTCTCTTCCCACACACTCATCAACAAATGTTTACACCATCTAAGTCAACCTCCAACTCCACTCACGAGAATTATTAAGCTAAGAGCAAACTTCTATACACTCAATAAAAACTATAGATTAAATCTTTTACAACAGGTGGAAGATTAAATGTGAGGTGTGCTATTCAAATTCTGAATCAAGGACACATAATAAAATACTGAATCATTTAAGTTTATGCTTAATTTTAAGTGCCAATTTTTGTTCTTTTGTTGTTGTTGTTGATGTTTTTGTTGTCCTTTGCTGTGGTTGTTTAATTTATTCACAAGTCACTTACTGGCAGAATAGACTTAACACACCCACTAAAATTATTACATAATAGTTTTTCACATAAATTGTACTTTACCACATGGTTTAATAAAAAAAAAATTCCTTTATATAAAAAACTCTTAAATACTTTGGTTTAATAATGTGTTTCTAATAAAAAATCTATGCTAGTCTATCCTTACCATCAATGTCATCAGTATCATTGCACGATTCAATAAAAGGAATTGTGACGTTCACCTGTTCAAGTAAACTAGAATTCTGAGCTTGATCAGCTAAAACACATACACACACATACACATACATATACACACACACACATACACACACACACATTGTGCTCATAAAGCATACATATTTACTACCTACGAAAAAAAAACTCAACGTTATTTCACACACTTAACCATATAACGTAATATTTTTAATTATTAACTCTACTGGATATTCAATAAGATGGCCTACACCTAAAGTTTGTATCAATCACTCAGATCAACAGTAAACGATTGTTTTATTTATTTATATTTTATCAATGATTCTGCCATAATAATAATACAGAAATGTACAAGGAGTTGAACTGCATCCAATTCAATTTTTGTAGTTGCCATATTACAAAAATTAATCCAATTTGTAAATATATGATATTACGGTGTAAAAGATTCTAAATAAATTAACACAGTCTCCAAGGACCACTATCAACTGGTCTTACCAGTAGGAAATGAAAATTGTCCACCGTTCAGTCCACGACGAAACTTCATCACATCAATGGCTAAGATAAACAAAATCAAAGTCAATTTGGTATAAGCAACAACCCTTTACCTAATCACCAACCCAATTCTCGCTGAGACTAAAAGCTCGTCTTCGCTCGTTGCCTTACCTATGTTAGAGCCTCTGAAGACGTAAGTGCTACTATCATCCGTATCATTGGTAATGGACTCCATTATCAGAGACAGAGTATCATTGACATCATCAAACACTTCAGTCGTGGAGGTAATGTTCTAAGAAACATGAGTCAAAATATATAACACTAAATAAGTCAATTGAATGTTAATCCTGTCCTAAATGTTAATTTAAAAAATTAGTGTGGTCTGGGGCCACATACTATATATGTACAGTCAAACAGTGTTACTTTATCAGGACAGGGGGGGTAGCTGTTAAGTTACCTTTGGCAGGGTAAAGTACATAACCAATGAACAGCTGCTTAATTAAGATTTACAGAAATAAGTATAGCCTAAATTATAGCCTAAATTATTTACTAACGCCTTAGTACTATAGTATGTCCAGGTTGAGTTGGCCACTAGAAAAACCTGAATAACTTTAGAATGGAAGCAGCTATGCATCCCATGGTTTGCACCATTGGAAAGTTAAAAAATATTCCCTCAGTATACTCCAAAAACTGGAAAGAAAGTGCTATTCCAAAACTCAACACAAAAGTTAATGGGAATAGAAAAACCACAGGTTTCCACAGCTGAAACCTCACATTTTAGTCACCGGTAGGCTCAATTGATCACACTGACTGTCTTCATTAAGAATTTTGTAAACAATGAGCGGCTTCTCCTCAGATTGCTGCATTTTTAGCTGCGTGCTTTTAGTCACCGGTAGGCTCAATTGATCACACGGACTGTCTTTATTAAGAATTTTGTAAACAATGAGCGGCATCTTCTCAGATTGCTGCGTTTCTAGCTGCGCGCTTTTAGTCACTGGTACGCTCAACTGACCACACGGACTGTCTTCATTAAGAAATTTGTAAACAATGAGCGGCTTCTCCTCAGATTGCTGCATTTTTAGCTGCGTGCTTTTAGTCACCGGTAGGCTCAATTGATCACACGGACTGTCTTTATTAAGAATTTTGTAAACAATGAGCGGCATCTTCTCAGATTGCTGCGTTTCTAGCTGCGCGCTTTTAGTCACTGGTACGCTCAACTGACCACACGGACTGTCTTCATTAAGAATGTTGTAAACAATGAGCAGTTTCTTCTCAGATTACCGTGTTTCTAGCTATATATCGTGATTAGCTTAGGTTACGAGTGTGGAAACAGGATAGATGGAGTATTCTGCTGTCTCAGAGGGTACAGAACCACCTGATAGGATGTTGGTAAGATTATTTGTCTACGTGTTCAATAACAAATGCCATATAGCCAATATATTTCAGTGATATAGCTATCATTAAGCTAGCAACTTGTAATATAGCCACACTTAAGCTGTTTGATGATAAATTGTGTGCTTGTCAAAGCCGTGTTTATGCTAATTCCTTTTCTTCACTACTATAGATGCCGTTTATTGTAAGGAATAGGACCAACTCAGGCAGCACTCCACCTTCAACTCGGATCACAACTATATTTTATATATTATGTGTACTACTAAAATTCTATCATTCCATCAATTTTCATATACATATTATAAATAAATGAAACAATTGATAATTTTATTTAACAAGAAGGTCTATTAGCTACCAGTTAAACAGTGCTGTACTGCTGAATCCTGTGGGACACAGTAGGTAAAATCGACTGATTTTAATCCAGTCTCTTTAAAAGAACGCCCCACCAGTTTGCGTTTTCCATCTGCTGTACATTGTCTGCGCGTAAGAAACATAAATATAAATGAAAACAAACAAGATGAGCTGTACAGCGCCCGAAAAACTCCATAAACTTCACTAAATTTCTTTCTTTCAATAGTTACAGTATTAATGCGCACCTGTGCTACCGCCCCTTTTTCACGTGCAACGTTGACGTTTATTGACTTGGATTCACATGACTAAATTGCTTCCGGTAAAGTACTAAATGCATTCCTCAATTACCACGCTTGCGGTTGTGCCAACTCAACTTGGATAAACTATAGTACCTTAGTAAAAGCTAATTTTGCATTCTATACTACATGTAGGTATTATAGTGTTGTTGTTTTTGTTTTTAATGTTTTTAATACATGTAATGTGATTTCATCTACTATTTAGATACATGGCAAATCTACATTACAATTCTAAGTTAGGGACACTACCCTCCAAAACCAAGGCACCTGGATAAGAGAGAATCTAGTGTATATATAAACTAGAATCCCTGCTACTCACTGGCATCATCCATCTTTCTGCATAACTCTCATTGAAGGCAATATTCAAGGTTTTCAGAATGTTCTACAAAATACAAAAAAAAATTTACAAAAATTAGTATACAATATTCACAAAATATTCATACACATTTGACACATTTTACTTTAATTAAAAAACCTATACTTACCCATACTTAATCCTTTCACCCCACCGTACAGCAGTTTGATATAACGCCTGCCTTAGGGGAAAATGTTGTTTATTCTCGTCTGCGTTGCCTCAGAATGCTGTAGCCTCTAGAAGTTAGCTATTTATCTAGTCAGTGATTTTCGACGCCTTGTGACGGTATCTATACATGGCTACATGAGGTAGCTTTCGAATTCCGAGTTTTGACTTACTTCAAAATGGTGACCAAGCTATCAATTGTTGAGAAAGTAGACCTGGATTAACAGCAACTTTGGCACTCTAGATGGTGAATCTAGTGAACCAGAAGGTGCAGACGATATTTATGCATACAGAAGCCATTCAACAACTAAGAGTGAGTTGTGTCTGTGAAGAAATTCAAGCATTTGACTACAGCTTTAGAAGACAAAGCAGTTGTGAAGATTTGCACTAGGATGAAGAAGTTATACTGAACTTGGAAGTAACTACACACAGTTTAGTATCAGATATGGAAAACTGTTGATATATTTGCACTTTTTCTTTTATAGACATTTTTTAGATAAAGTTTTAAAAAAAATTTAATTGCCCTGACAATTCAATGGTAAAAGGGTTAATAGAATACATAAACAACAACATGTAAATTAGTGTGGTGTAATGGACACCAACATTAATTACTGTTTAAGTTTCCATTACATTGACTCTGATGTACTTCCCATGTCCTTCCTCAGTAATTATTTAATTATCTACTCTTCTATTTATCAATTATATCATTACTTACTTTGCATTCATCAATTATGTAATTATTTAATTAACTAGTTTATTTATATTTCTTTTTCTCATGCAACCTTATTCATTTGTGATAGCTGGTTTTCTATATATTGGCTGGCTAAGTATCATTCTGGGAGTTTTTGCAGTATCTCATATTAATCTATGACGCTAACTGAACCAAGAATTAACCTCTCTCGGGCTCAGGGAAGCTTAACTCCTAGTGGCAGCGACCTGCCTAGAACAGATTAATCTCGATTCTGGGGAACTTATTCTAGCCTTCCTTAGCCAGAAGGTCAAGAAGCTCCTGGGAACTCTAATCTCCCACAATTAGCAAACACATTATTTTTTAATGACTTTAATTATCTTACATTAGAAGTCTTTTCTGACAGTTTGCCACGCCTTCTCTTGGTGGACCTCACAACTTCTTCGATCCCGGACCCAATTACTTCAATACCCACTAAATCAGCTAATCTCAGCAAACTGGACATGTAGAGCTCCTCCTCCTCCTCACTCTCTATGTACTGATGGCTCTTGACAAACAATTTCTGGAACAAGTTATAAATAAATCGTTTAAAATAATAATAGCTACTATACTAACAGGATAACAATTATGTAAAGGTTGGTAGCAATTTTTACAGCGAAATAAATATCGTTGTCATTGTCATGAAATATTGCTTTTCTTGGCAGGTAAAATGAGCAAGACATTCAGAAGGAACACAAGTTATTGGCGAGCGAGCGTAGCGAGCGAGACACTTACAGGGGTAACACAAGCGAAAATCGGAGATGTTTATTTATTTATTTATATATTTGTATATATTATGTTTGGACGTACGTATGTCATTTTGTACTTTGACCCTCGCGTTTTTGTGTTAGTTATGTGGTCGACCCCGTCCCAAATTGCACTAAACAGAATCCTCTGGTTTATCGATCAGTACCCGTATCACCCTAGAAATTGAATTGTTTACCGTTTTGAATTCTTTTGCGGGTGCAGTTAAAACTTGAAAACTTAAGGGACTTCCATTTCCTATTCCAGTTAGTGGCGGTGGTAAGTCAATGCGCTCTTTGTCATGGTTATAAACCGTGCGCAACAGTATTTACTTGAAAATACATTGTCCACTAGACTACTGCGAAGGTAAGTCTGTGTAGGTGCATGTCCAGTTGTGTCAAAGCATTGTGTATTACAACCACTACTTAGCTAAAGAATATCACAAAGAAAACTCTTAAATAACGTGTATTGTTTTGTTGTTGTTGTTTTCATTCCAAGTAGTTGCAGAGAGTTGTTACTATGGCACTGAAATCCCTTTACCCTGTATGCTAAATTAAAAACTGGACCGTATTTTCAGTAACTTCAGTGTTAGAAGTCAAAATCATTCATATAAAAATAGTATAGTCTTTAGGCTCGCTCGCCATTTGTGCTCAAGCACATCACTAGTACGTATATATGTATAATATATTATACTATATAGCATTAATAGCTAAAGTGTGTGTATATTAGATTATAAGCAGTCTTGCATACAGAAGACGAATCCATGAAGGGCAAAAAACAACTTTGCCAATAATGCAGACATGTATTATACATAAGAGACCACACAGTACTTGTGAACATGCAAAATAAGTTAATTTGATGTTGCAGAGTTATAAATGTTAATACAAAAAGATTTCCGAAGGGGGCAAAAGCTTCTCTTGAGTATCACTTCCCAACTGGTGAGTTTACATATTATTTCCTATAATGACTATTACCAAATACTAACAGAAGACAACAGAGTCCATACAAACTATCATCTCCTGCACTGACCATGTCAATGTGTCACTACAGCAACCATAGTATGACAGTGTAGTCTCTCTCATGAAAATGTTGCAAATAGAATTAAATACAGGAGTTTACTTTTGGAACTGTTAGAGACAGAGTGTAACATAACATAAGGCTTCCTTATAGCAAAACCTTGGAAGCCATTTGATTGCACCAGCTAATCATAATCATCAATTTCATTATTAATTTATTACTCATTATTGATATCTCTGTCAAGCTTTATTAATTTAGTATTACCATCAGCAACCGATTATTTACTGTACATACCAGACAGTAGATTAATTAGTACACGTAATTTTATATGTAGGAATTAATCTACGAGCTGCTATGCAACCTGTACAACACAGCTGCCTGGCCATCCAATCTTTGATGTACATACACACACAAATTCTCTTGCAACCCTAGCAGCTACGTACACCTGGTAGAGCCAGGATGCCTGTGCACTAAATAGGCACGGTGAGCCATGCAAGCAAAGCCCCTGGAGCCAGGCTAGGAACTCTCAGGATAACAGGGCTTTCCTCACAGCAAGTGGCATGGACACCCCAAAGTCCCACCTGGACCATTGCAGTATCATGAGAAAAGGCCTTGAATTTGCACCCCAGCAAATGCCAGGTACCCAATCACAGCTGAGTGGACTGGTGGGAGGTAGAGGAGATAGAGAGTTGCTAGAGTGGGGCTTGAACTCTGGGACCTCAGACCCAGAGCCAAGAACACAACCACTACATGACACACACACACACACACACACACACACACGTACACAACATAACAATCACACACTCTCTCCCAGCTTGCTAGTCCCTATTCATACTCAGCTCCTTCTTGCTGATAGTTCGAGAGTGTCAAACACTTTGCATACTTCCTGTATGGAAGGAAGTTCGTGGTTATTACCGACCATCGGGGATTGGTCAACTTGAGGGCGGGAAAACAGGAAAATAGAAGATTGTATAACTGGTCCCTTAAGCTGACGGAATTTGACTTTGATGTTGTGTATAGACCGGGTAGTTTGAATGTTGTTCCAGATACTTGAGTCGGTGCTATGGAGAGTGCGGTAAAACCCCAATTTTGAAGGAGGGGGGTGATGTGGGCTTCCACCTCAAGCAAGCCCACATTCAAGCAGAGAGTGAGCAGAGTCAAGCAGAGTGTGAGCCAGAGGAAGGAGAAGGAGAGGGAAGATAGAGAAAGAGCAAGAAAGAAGGAATAGAAGGAAGGCATATATGTGGAGAACATTGTTATTTTAATTATTCAGTTTTATAGAGTCGTTTTGCACATGCTCAGTTATGATGTTATCACGTGTGTTTGCTTTTATGTCGAGTCATTGTGTTGTGGGTCGAGTTTTGAACTTCGTATATATACCACCCACTCGTGTGTTGTAAGGCAGTCTACATTATATCAAGATTTAGTTAAGACTATTTCGAGAGCTTCGGCGTTGTAGATTCTGGTGGCAGTGACAATAAGCTGCCTACCTCAATTGTGAGTGCCACGACAGTTCCGCGGAGCCTAGGGCCCACATAAGCTACGAACCCTCAGCATTACCATAAAGTACATAGCTAAGCTAGCTATTACAAAAACCAAAAGAATAACTTAATAGGTGTCCTCATGCAAGTCCACACGTAACTCATGCAAATCAATAGCTCTTGCAATGTAAAGTAGACAATAATGTGGTCTTCATCAGTAAACATGCTAGAGATACTCACTTACCAGGTAGTTTCAACAGGGAACTACAACCAGTATACCACAGGGACTATATGAAGCATACTATCGCAGGCAGCAAGCTATTTGCTCACATGAGGATGGCGTATCTGAGCAGGCTAGCAATCACTTACGATTGTACCACCTAAAATAACTATTTTAATTTCTCAAAAAAAAAAAAAAGAAAAGAAAAGGCAAAACAAAAAATACTGACACATAAAAAGGACTTAAAATCTCCAGTGCAACATTTTGATGCTTGTTTCAATCTTCGGGAGGCTACCGTCTCTGAGATCCACTTTTTCTTGTGCGATGAAATGACTGAAACAGACAAACTGAGTAGTTTAACCCTCTCGTGCATGCACCCTGAGGGCTAATTATTGGGAGTTAATTGCAGGACTCCTATAATTTGATATCTCCTATATCAACACTCACTCCACATGTGGGGCACTTCCAGCTACCAATAACACGAATGGAATGTAGTCATTACTGTCATAACTGTACCTGGTGTTATACCTACAGTCTGGCTCCAGTGAATCTACCTCGGGTCAGTAACATTTTAATCATGCTTTGATAGGTCATATCAAATGTATGTATAGACAGTGCAGGAACTGGGTAAGGGATCTATCCAGGAATTGTTAACATATTCACACAAGCAGTTAGTTCCTGGAGTCAGATTTCAAGTCATGCACTCATCTGGAACTAGAAAGTGATGACTGTGAATCTGGAACTAGAGAGTGATGACTATGAATCTGGAACTAGAGAGTGATGACTGTGAATCTGGAACTAGAGAGTGATGACTGTGAATCTGGAATTAGAGAGTGATGACTGTGAATCTGGAACTAAAGAGTAATGACAGTGAATCTGGAACTAGAGAGTGATGACTGTGAATCTGGAACTAGAGAGTGATGATTATAAATTCTGTGCATTGCATTATAATTAGGTAAAACAGAATTAGAAGATTCATATGTAGATCTAACAGCCTAACTCCACCTCCCAACAGCCCAGTAGAAATCCGATGATGACGATGATTATTATTATAGTTATTGATCCCTGAAGAGGACTTCTGCTAGAAGTCGAAACGTCGGGTTAAGTTTTAATTAACGACATTATTGGCTGTAAAAGACGAGAAAATTTGCTATTATTATCATTATTATTATTATTCATTATTACTATCATTATTACTATTACTAAATATTACAATAATAATAATCATATTATTATTATTATTATTATTATTATTATTATTATTATCATCATCATCATCATTACACCACTGTGGAATTGTACTCTCTATTGTCTGTCTCAGAATCAATGAACTTTGTATCTGTTTACTATGCATATCTGCACAGATGTTACTCTGCTATTACACCAATAGCTGTTGATGGCATATAATTCAGTAATACTTTCAATGCATCCCTGAATACTACTATAACCACATCCACCCTTATTGGTACAGCAGGCATGACCTAGAAGTTACAACAGGACAGAGGTGCATGCGCAATCAGCACTAGAGGCTACCTCTGCATTTAGACCAATCACCATTACAACTCCTACAGTTTGATTATTAGCACTGAACCGTGGCATGGGGGGGGGGGCATAATTTGGGGGCACTATATTGCGAGGTGATTTCTCACATGAACAATTTTTAACCACAAAAACCATGCCTTTAAAGCCCTCCCGCCCCACCCCCCTCATACCGAAACATCTTCTTACACCATTGGCTGAAGATGAACAATGAAATAAATCCTCATATCCACTCCCACCTTATAAAGGGTGACTTACGCAGATACTCTCTCTCTCCGCCACACAGATCCCTCGGAATTCTGGGCCACCTTGCCTGCAGAACGCACCGCACAGAAGAGCATTCTCTCTGGATTCTTTGCAAAAATAATCCTCAAAGTCATCGAGATAGCTACGAAACAGCGGAAACCTGTCACACTCATCTCCCGACATTACTTCTTCAGCGCACTCATCAACTATATCTTCTACCACTTCCCTCGAGCAGAACCTTTTACGATACAAAAGCCAGAGAAAGCACATCACAAAAAAAATATTACATATAATATATACCAAACTAGAACATAACCATATCCTCACCTTAACTTCCCCAAATTCCCCCCTCCCCCACCCCACTCCGCTACCATCCCCATATGAATGTGTGTGGAAGATTTGGTTGCTGGTACCTTGTTAAGGATGCATCCCCCCTCCCCCCTGAAAATTATTATGACTTTAATAATGAACTTTGCCACAATTTTTCATCAATTTTATGGAAATTACGAGTCCCTCCTGAATATAAAAAAAAAGTGATTTGATGCTTTCCAAGTTTGGTTCCAAAAGGTGCCCTGAGTCAAAGTAATAAATTTCATGGACTTAGTAACATACTAATCACAGCTGTCCTAATTTCTCTTCTAACTGCCCCCCACCATCCCTACCAACTAATCCTCTTCTCTTTATCTTTTCCCTTTCCTCAACGAGCACTATAAATGCCAGCGCAGACCCACAGCAAGTCTGTTACGTACGTACCTGCCAGTATTCTCTATAGCAGTCAAGTTGATGAGAGCTGTACAACGAGATATACCAGTAAAGCAAGTAGGAAGACTCAAGTTGTCACACACATCTCTACAGCAACTCGCTACATCGCAGTGTAGACCTGGGTTTAACCTGCAGAATCACAAGCAAACAATGAAACTGTAATAATTCAATATTTACCCAACCATTTGATGCATTGTTGTTGTTGTTATTACATTATTTGTTTAAGGTATTTATAATGGAGTTATTTTTAATATGTATAAAACAGATCATAATGAAAGTAAGACAAAATAATGAATGAAAAAACTTATAGCCCGTTTGAGTATTCTTTAATTTTTTTTTTTTTTTTTTTTTTTGCCCGTACCCATCCAAATGTTATACAAATAAAAGATAGCATACTGATAATACAATTTTTCTTTAATTAGTTTCCAGGAAAAAAATACTTTCATGATTCTACAAATTAGCAAATATGATTGACGAACACTAAACGAGGGCCCAATTTTATTCAACTGGGAATTCCTTGACTGTTTGAAACATTTAGAGAGATATGCCTCCAATGCAGACGACCTTCAAGTAGAACATTTTCAGCAAAAAAACTGATGTTGGTAAATATTCATCTGCAGAGTTCCAATTAATAGAAGTAACTTATCTTTATTATTATTATTATTATTGTTGTTGTTGTTGTTGTGATTGTTATTATTTTAGTGGAAAACTCAAATGTATACTAAATTTGTGAGTGAACATTATAATAATAAATAGATAAATAAATAAATAAATAAATAAATAAATAAACAAGAGTGCCTCGTGGAATTACTGTAACTATAGGTTTTCCACTAAATAAAATGTTAAATTGAATAAACGACAATTAACACTTACTGCTTACTTCACTGACACCCTGCATAATTAGTTAATTAGTTTATCCCACCAACCTCTTTTCTCTCTCTCTCTCCACTGCTGCTGTTGGCAAAAACAGTTTGCAAAAAAAAAAAAAAAAAAAAAAAATTTGCTATATTTACTCACCTCGTAAGCAAGTGGTCATTACAGCATCTGTGACAGCTATTTTCATCTCCATACCAATCCATGCAGTCAGAGCAGAACTGATCAATGCAGCTGGGCAATGCATCAAACTGGAGGCTGATGTTACCAGAACACAATGCTGACATTAGTGGCGTGCTAACGACTTTACCGCATCCCGAGTTTCTCTGGCCCCTTCTAACAAAAACTACAGGCTGAGGCCAGGGACTCTGACCAGCGATTACATGCCAGCCAGTAACAGCCGCTGATACAAGCACTAGGAGAAGAGAAGGACTCACCATTTCTATTCGCAGCAAACCGACCCGAGTTCGGCGACTTCCAATTAACCACTCGATGCTCAATTAAGCATGACCACACCTCCTCCATATTGGACTGTGACTTCTCTTTTGCACGCGCGCTCATAATATAATTCTAACTCTGAACGTAAAATAGCAAGTGAAAGAAACTCGATAATTCTAATAGGAACAGCATAGTACTTTGCAGGGGTCAATCTAGCTAAAAGTTTGAAAAGGGGAAAGCATTGCATAACAATTAAATTTGATGTAACAATAAAGAAAGGAAAAATGAGCATGATAGGTGAGATTAAGAATAAATGATGAAAAAAAATCGGCACTAGTTTCTCTCAATCTATTGTAACATTTCTTGTCCCCCCCCCCCCCCCCCCCCCCCACCCATCCAAGCCAGGAATCTGTCATACAACATAGAATATTTAGAAGTTTATTATAATACTTTAGCTAAAGTTGAATAGTATGAGTTGCAAGATTATAAAAATCATGCTTGTGACCAAACACTATTACGAAGGCATGCACATCAAAATAGGGTGGGTTTAAAAATAGAACACAGGATTTTATAGATATATCAATGTATCGCGGTTCATTCAAAGTGTTCCATCACATTTTCGATTCAATGGTTAACATATTTTGTAGCCAGCACCTCTTTACCTATCCCTTTTTGGTAGACAAATTGATTGCACCACTCCGTTTGGTAAGTATAGAGTTTTCACTATTCTTGGGCCTTTGACACTCAGTCTAGGTGCTTTCAATATTCGTCCAGTCATCACAAAACATTTATAATGGCAAAAGACACATTATTATAGTAACTGAAAACAGAAAGGTATAAGTGACAGAAACTGAATGTTTGCATAGAACATCATCATCAGTGCATCGGTGCCTCTAATTCATGGCAAAAGACACATTATTATAGTAACTGAAACCGGAAAGGGTATAAGTGACAGAAACCGAATGTTTGCATGGAACATCATCATCAGTGCCTCTAATCTATCCAAGCCACCATCCAGTAAGTGATGACCAACTCACGCTTCAATCAAAACCGAATGCTTGCAGGTATTTTCCTATTTTAAAAACAAAATGCTTAAATTTGCGTTCCCCGAAATACATTTGGTAAAGATCGCTGACCATAAAAATAAGAAAAATGACGTGTATAAATGAGGTAATAATGACGTAAAGTTTAGGAAGTTCTGAGTGTCCGCCACAATTATATTGTATTACCTTTTTGTAATCAACTTATCAAATTCTGCTTTGTGAGAAAATACTTGCGGACAATGGTTCGCTCGCTGTGCTCAAGCACGTCACTAGCTAGTTTATTTGCAATTAGCTTACGTGTGAGCAAGATGGGGCCAAGAAATTGGTCACTGGCCAGAAATAAGAGGTGGTTGCTTCTCGGAGGCTCTAAATGAAGTATATTTATTGTAGTTGCAATCAGGGCCCCATGAATTGGGCTCTCCAGAGAAATCTTCGGTCGCTTCTCGGAGAGGTCGAGAAGTTTACTATAATGATTTTCTTTTAATATTACAGATTATGTGGAGTGATTATTCGCATTTTATTTTCCCTTTATTATTTTTTTTAAAGTCGATATTATTCTAGAATTTTCAAGTATGCAATTTCATGTCTTATTCCAGTAAATAAATTAGCATAATCTGACAGGGCCTATTGTAGCGTTGTTTTAGTTAACTAGAAATATAACCAAACCCCTCCATTTTGGGGTATTGGTGAGAAAAACTGAGACTATGCTGTAGAGTACATGAATAAACTAAATAGCTATTGTGTGTTTGATTAAAACGTAAACTAGCAGTAGAGTGGATAACACAAACTAATTAAAACTAAGCAATTTCTACTGTAACTCAATTCACTTTAATCATGCAATTATTAAGTGAAGAAAAATAGTATGAACAACTTATAGAACTAATGTCTGGAATCTTTGAACTAAAGCAACACTTTTATACACTGTGATTAGCAACATCTACATCTTATTATCTCAATTGAAGAAAATTTGATTGTGCAACCATGCACTCTAGATATCCTTCCCTGAGAAAAGTGTAAAGTTAAGTTTTCTATAATTTATATACTATCTTTTTAAAAATTACTGTCCAATTAATATCATTTAGTGCAAAAAAAGAGTCTGAATTGCACACATCGAATAATACACAGTGACGTTTATAAATTAGTTTATAGCTGATGATTTGATTTGTAAAGGATAAAATTGCTTGAACATCTGATTATAAATAATGAAATTATAAAAAATGAAAACAAATAGTTTTTTTTAAGAAAGACGTCATTCTTTCTGTGATGTAGTAATGACTTCTACTTCTGGTGTACTGATACTGCTCCGGTTATTGCATGTATTCTGAGGAGATAGCTAAAAGCAATTTTGGAAAATAATATTGAATTAATTAGAATACACAATTAAATTAATCACTTTCTTCTTAAAATACTTATATACCAGTAGTGAAGATTATATTAAACTTATATTACAACAGGTCTCAGAATTTCATTTAATAGATACTCCAGTGAAACATAACTTAATTAAAGATTGGCCTGCAGCCCTAGTCAAAATTATCGTTAATGAAAAGTCATACATTGTCAGCAGCAGATTCCTGGAAATGGGCTACAGAGGATTTGCCGTTTGTTTCAAAGGACCTCACACTAAATATGGACATCTTCCTGTACTTCTCCGTCCACGAGTGAGAGTCTAGTTTGTTCTTCAATACTGACAAGAGATACTCGTTTCTGGCAATGTGCACCAAGAAGATAAACACACCCTAATTAAAAAGCATAAAATAAGTATAATAAATGGCTTTTGTACAGTAGTCATTTATAACCTAACATAATTAATTCAAACCCTTTAGCATTGGATAGAGGTCCAATTGACCCAGTGATAATCCTGAATAACTCAAAAACCATAAATTTTTGTTAATTACCATGTACATATAATTATGAAACTACTTTAGTCTTGCTTTCAGGTTCTCCAACTACAAAAACCACAGGTTGTCATGGAAATGAGATTCTGCTGATTAATTTTAACGAACTATATGATCATGGGTATATGGAACAATAAGGTTACTGTTAATTTCATAATTCTTCTATTATGTAACTATATCAGTAGCATAATTAGCTACTATTATCAGAAATTCTATAGATTATTTATTGTATTTTAGCTACATAATCCTACATATTGAAATAATCAGCTCAGTTTTATGCATGAAATAAGATCAGATATGTGTTATTTGGAGTTGGCTAGTGCTTCTTAAAGTATACTTGCTCTACATATCTCTTCATGGAGTAAAGATTCGTGTTCAGCAGAGTAGTAGCATCAATAGTATGGAGAAGCACACCGCCTAGAAGAGAGGTACTCAGAAGAAATTAGCAATGAAGAGCCATTTTGAGCAGTGCCATCTCCTAAGGGGAAGTCTTCAAAGAGCTCTCAGCATACAGCACTGCAAAACTTCAGCACTTCATCTTGACACTCTTCATTTAGCGCCAACAAAGTATTCACTTCCATAGTTGTAAAGTCTCTTCACTTCTCTCAGCCATAACTCGAAATGTTTATATTGCTACCCCATCACAAAACATATCAAATTGACATGCAATTCAAGCTGAATTCGTTTACTTAGATAATAATGCTTATAATTATGTGAAGCATGCGTGAGAAAAAGGGGTTGATCTAAACCCCAGTACGACCGGGTCGATACGAACTCTATCCGTCATTAAAGGGTTAAACATGATATATTTTAAATGGGATACCAATATAAAGTTTTCATGCTACGGTAAAGCAAATATGAAGGCTTATAGCGTGAGTGATGTTATCGATTTGTTGACTAATTGAAGACGAAGCACAATGTCTGGAATACAGCAGAGCTAGTTGTCGAGAGTTATGATGAATACTGTTCTATTAGAGATTGTAGTATGCATTTAACATACCAGTGGTATGCTTGGGCACATTCATCAATTAGCCAAACCAGCCTAGCTATATCTAATACTTATCAGCAGGCCATCAAATATATTATTAAAATGTATGTAGGAATATTTAAGTTGATCAGTTAATGGGTTAAGAAGATGAGTGAGGTTTTGTGGCTCTAATGATAATGCTCTAGCTCCTGCAGTATTTTTCGAGTTAAAGACAACACTTTTTGCAGTAAAGTAGAAGTATATAAATAGCGAACAGATTATAGCTATAAATTATTAAAGTACTTTTTGCCTCACCTCAAATTTTTTTATTATTAGCTAAAACTCATTATCACTATGCGTAATAGTGGTTCTTTATAATATACATATATATATATTATATATAATATATATGTATGTATATATTATGTAAGGTATGGAATTATAGACATATAGCACAAATAAATTTAACTAACAATTTAAGTAACAAAAAGATGTTATAAGTGGCTAGCATTCAAATTTGAATTTCAGTCAGACCAGCTCGCTCGCTATTTGTGCTGAAGCACATTGTTAGTTATATATGGTATGTATTATTATAGTATAATATAATAACATGAATTAAAAGCACCTTCCCTCTTGCCAATTACACCTCCACCCAAGATACTAACTGTCTCACTTGTAATGAGTTGATGATGGTGAATATCCAGGCAAAGACCAGAGTATCCCCGTTAACAGCTAGCAGTCCAAACACCCACGTCAGACCTAGCAGAGGCAGCAGGATGAAACTACCTTTCACTGCAGTTCTACATTAAATGAGCAATAATTACACTGATGTGAAGAAAAAAATCTTAGAAAGTAATATTGAATATTGTCAATTTTTTTTGCTTTTGTTTTACAAAAATATTACTATTCTGAATAATCTTCAGTGACTAGGTCTTACTTTCAACCTTTTCATTCAAACTTGTTATGACTAGTGAAAGTACAATAATTTGAAAATGTTACTATTGAATCCAAGAATTTTTGCCATTACAAAAAAATTAAGCCTAAAAATTATTATGACCTCTATTGAGAAATTAGCCACCAAATTTTCTACCCTGCCATTCTTATGTGTCTTTCTACACAAAACAAATTGCACTCTTAACAATGATCATTTTTGGCTGAAATAATTATTATAATAGCAATTTTTCTCATTCTAACCAAGAGTTAAGTTTCAATAAACAAAATTAGGATTTTAGAATTGAGAAATATTGCTATATTATTATGTTCGTAATACTTTTGTCATACAAATTAAACATTTTAATGCCTTATCAATATCTATACTCTACAATTATTCTAAAGACAAATATTAATTCACACACCCCACAAAATAAGCATCCTGACATTTGTATCTCTCTGTATACTTTACAGCATCTTACTTGACTAGTTCAACGTTTGAGTGACAGTTGTCTGTGGAGCCATTTTTTCTAGTCTTCACAATAGAATAGACAGTCGCTACCAGAATAAATGTGTTGACCTATAGACATACCAACAAGTCATGTGTGCAAACAATAACAATCAATTGATGGAGTAGACACAGACTATGCCTTTAATGGTATCATCAACTATTGAAATTTATCCTGGAATAAATGAAGCACCAAGGGTGTGAACTATCAGTGTTATTATACACTAGCTAGCTGTGACAAAGACCAAAAGAATAATTTATTTGAAGTAGTATCAATATTAATATTCCAATGAGTATGTTTGCACACGTCAATATATATAGCTTGAGCAAGTCGATATGCAACTCGTGCAACGAATTAATGGTAGACGTTAATGCTGTCTTCATAAGAGAAGCTTAACATACAAGCGACACTCACCTCAACAGTAGTTTCAATGGGAAACTTCAAGCACTCAGGTAAACTGCTGAGAATAATGCAATGCAAACCTACCGTGGGCAGAAATGAAATTATTTACTCATGTGAGTATAGCGTGACTATAGGAGGCATTACCAACAATCGCTTACGATCGTACATCTCTAAAAATAAATAGCTTTTTCTGAAATATTAAGTCGAAACGAAAAATTCTGGGCAAAATAAAAGGAATTAGAATGTCCAGTGCAACATTTTAATGCTTGTTTCAATCTTTGGGAGGCTGCCATCTTTGAGATCCGTGTGACAGAACGACTGACAGACAAACTGAGCACGAAAACCCTCTCGAGCATGCACACTGAGGAGCAACATGTGATTTCATTATCCACATATGATAATTCTTCAGTTCACATGTACTCTCAAAAATAATTGCTGGAGGACGTATAGAGTGGGGAAACCGTTTTCTTTATGCTGTTGTTGTGTTTTTTTCCTATTCCTATAGATTTATCCTGCATTGTAATATGCCAAAGGAATATTTTAACCTATTTCCTGAGTGGTTTAGCTGCATATGTTCTAAAGCTTTTTGTTTTGTTGCTGTTGTTTTTGCTGCTAACTCTACTTGGACGTAAAATTGGAACCCTTGAACCAGGGCTGGATTTGCTAATTATGAATACTGTGTGCAGTGCATATTGAGGCAGAACTCAGATTCTGGCATTTATATAGTCATGTAACATCTTGATAAACATTAAATTTAAAACTAAAATCCCCTTTTCCTAGTAATTGGTAGACTTGTGTAAGCTCCCTCCACCCCCCTCACCACTCTACTCCCCAACCAAAACTAATAGCATACTTTTATCTAGACATGTCAAAAAATGTTGGACATTAGTAATAATACAAATGTTTCTAAAAGTACACACCCCAAAAAACGGACATCCTGTTAAGTTCCAATACATTACAATGTCAATCTTACTATCTTAAAGAGGTTTTCTCTTGCTGTACTCAATACAGAACGAACTATTTACTGGCTGCGGTTCTCCTAACATTCTTCAATACCTCAGTGTGCTCCTGGACAAGCAGGAAGCTATAGGAACGCCAGCAACCATCCGCCATCTCGGCAGAAAGTTGATTGACCCTGCCGTAGTCACCATACATTTTTCTATCGTGTTTTTGTTTACTCCGTTTAAAATTTCTTTATTGTTGTTCACTTAATATATATCAAAAAGTTACGGTCTGATTCGAGACCCATGAGTTCTGCTCTGTCAACCAATACCTAATTCATTGGGTTTCCACACTGGTTAAGTGGTGCCATTAACGGTTTTTGTTGCGGGTAGTTAACTAGCGGGCAATATTGAGTAGGTGCTAAGAGGTGCTGGTGAGCAATAGCTGTGGTGGTGGTGGAGCCTGTTCCTGCTAGGCGGTAACAATGGTATCCTTGCAAGTGAGCAAGTAAGTTTTCTTGAATATTTTAGAATAGCTATCTGTGACCTGTATATGGCCTCTGTGACTAATTTTGAATATTATTGTACAGCGATTTTGTAAGCCATGTACCAGAATTTCTGGAAATTTATGGATCCTTGTCTCCATTCTCTCAGCAAGGTTTGGAAAAATTAAATGATGACATAACAAAGGATTATTTCAGAAGTACTAATCATCGTGATCATGAGGCATTAACACAATTACTATTCAAACTTAATCGTGTAGAAGACCTTCAAATTTTTGGCCGTACTAAAGAAATCCATTCTTGCAGTGGTTGTAAAGGTAGAGGGCACAATATCTGCACTTGCAATAAACTTAAGACAACCAAATAAAGTGCAATAGAGAAAGAAATTTCATAAACATTTATTGGTATTCTTTTTTTTTTGTACTAGCTAAGTGTTATACTTACGTCATATTTGCTCAATCACTGTAAACTTTTGCTCATATTTGAATATATTTCATGATGTTGACAAAACTTAATGACTAGTTAAAAATATATTCTTGCTCTTCCCAAACATGCTAGGTGTACCATCACCCTAATGTAACAAAAAATTAAAATATGTCCCATGTGACGTGTGCTTTTTTTGTGATATAAAGGATGGTGAAGGAAAATATTCTGTTAAAGTGTGTGCAGTACAAATATAAAAATCTACAGTATTAAGAATTACATAGCCAAAGTCTCCACTACTATTTAGACCTCTATAATGCCAGTTTTGACCGAGAAGACAGTCTAGGTCTTGATATTGTTTTATTTTGTAATGTTGGACTCCACGAATTTTTTGCTTCTTTATGCCTAACATCTCCAAATCACTATTAAACGCTAGCTGTTTGAAGGACACACTTATTCGAACAACTGGAGAATCCTTTCTCGATCCGTTTAATGGCTTTTTTGATTTTTTTCCCTAATTCTTGATAAATCTCTAAGGGTCCAGAAAAATGTGAAGGAAAACAATTTTCTGAAGATTCCCGAACTGCATGTTTAGCAATGGCCCTAGATATATTAGTATCTTCTTCTTCAGTATGCTGCTTAGCTCTCTTGAAGTCAATTACATAAATGTCTGCCAAAGATGGTTCTTTGTAGTAAGGCCTACTTCTCTTTCTAAGGACTCTGCTGACTGCCATGATAAAACCAGCTGCATTATTTTTTTTACTGGGCAGTGATGTCATAACCACTTAAAAAAATGTAGTTGTGGTTAAATTTGTCATCCAGGCATGTAGCCTCAGTTTTGTTTCCCTTTTAGGTAGCATGTTTTTCATATGAGTTACCTGTGGCTTATAAACTTGTATATAAGATTTGACCTTGAAACTACTTTGGTGCACATAAGAACTAGCCAGTGGCAATATACAAAAGTGTTTATGTACTTTGTATGACCTTAGACTATGAACAAGTCCATTGAATACATCAAGGAAGGGCTCTGAGGATGAGTCACATGTGATGACTGTGTGGGAACTGATCAGTATTTATGTACTACTAGGCTGCCTCTTATATTGATTAAATATACGGAATAATGAAATTATAAATACGCCATTTAATACAACTTACACATATAATAAGAATCACAGGCACAAGGAAAGTCCATATGGCTGCTTGAGAGGTTGTGCCATTTATCCAGCAACTACAAAAAAAATAAATGACAAAAAGTAATGCAGTATCTCGTAACATTAAACATCTTTTAGATTAAGTTTGAAGAGTCACAATTCAAATCTTGTTTGATTCAATAATTTAAAAACAGACAAACATAAGAATTACATCATATTGAATTCCTCCTCAGGAATTGGCTAAATTTGGATCATTTACACAAAATTTATAGCTAAACTGTCACTGTTTAGTTTCCCCTATGAGATATATTATAGAAAGAGTATAATCGCTACATACATTTCCCTGACTTGAAATGGCTAACACAATATAAAACGGTTAGCATTCTGAAAGCTTCCAATGAACTTATCGTACCCTACATTATGATTCAATAAACATTGTCAGTCCTAAGCACATACCTTACATGTGTATAGCTGTCAATTAATTATTTAATTCCTGGAACTTCATAAAATGCCTTAAATAAATGATGTATTCCAATGGTGTTCCCATTATAACAAAAATAAACTTACACAGATCTATTAGTAGTAATGATAATATAGTTTTCATGAAGAACTGCTGCTGATACTGTAACTATGACAGCTGGAACTCCTAGAAGAACAATAGAGGGAAAACCAGTGAAATGACTAATGTAAAAAATACAGCATATATTAGAACTCTGGCTTATCCACAAACATTTGGTATAATTAGCCAACCGCTATTTCTACTTCTTCATGAGCTTTGTTCATCTCTATATGTGACCGTCTACAGGAAAACCAGGCACAACGCGGCACCCTTCGAAAAAAGTTTTTTTGCACTTACAGAGTTGTCGGCATCCAGATATTGAGCTCTCCAAGTTTTATCGTCGTAGCTTAAGTCGTTCCCGCTATAATAGACCTAACCGTTCCCTTCCGTCGGCTTGAAACAATACATTTTTAAGAAATCGATCGATCTTTTCTCGATATGTACGCATGCCGCGTTGTGCCCGGTTATCCCGTAGACGGTCACATATACTCACCCCAGCATAATGGCAGTAGTAGGTACCATCTCTTTGCCGCGTTTCCAAACACTTTCACTATAAGTAGGTACAGCATGACTCCCTCTCCCAACATCCAGAAGAAGGCACAAAGAAACAAATATTGTATCAAAGCAGCCACGAATATACATAATCCCTAAAGTGAATACAAAAGAGGACTTCAATTAAGGATTTTAAGGAAAAACAAATATGTTGCTAACCTTGTTAAAGGAGGCGTGGTCCACTCCAACTATAAACACTAGCATAGCCAGCAAAAGGGCTACAGATAAGTTAAGATGAACATACAAAAGGACTCCTTTTTTCAACTTCTTCCTACACACAAAAGTAGATGATACATCAATTAAAAGCATTAGTTGTTCTCTCTTTCCATTATGCTAACTTTATACTGACTTGTACATAAACTCCTATATAAGAAAGTTAATAAATTTCCCTGAAATTGAGAGAACATATTAATTGAGATACTAAAAATTGACCATGCACAGGAAAATTGGGCACAATAATGGCTCACATAAACTTCTGCAAAGGAACAATTTACTTCTTACAAATATGTGATAGGATCGCGAAATCAGTCCACTTTGGGCACAATTTCATTTAGACAAAACCCGAAGGTAGGTAAGTTTTAATGAAAATTTTTTTTTTAGCTTGTTAGAATATACATATATACCTTCTTCTAGCTCCCTCAAATGTTTTAGGCCTTAAAAACGTTTCTTTCATGCCAAGTGCGCCGTTTGAAGTAAGCTCACTGAGAAATTACAGAAATTGAATTTCACTCTTTCAATCTTACATGGAATTGTATGCAGTTAGAGCGGAGATTCGTGCTGCAGAAAGTATACGGAATTAATTCAATTTCTAAAAATGTTCATGTCTCGAAACAATAAATTGACGCTTACTTGTAACGCTCTTCTCTGAAACGGTTATAATATGCTCACGGTATTGTGTACGAGTGTCAGGTAATTATTATTGGAATAAGTGAGCATATAAGTTTGCTATGGTAACAAAAACCAAAAAAATGATGGGGCCGCCAAAGTGGACTGTTATTGCAAATCCTGTCACATTATATACAACAAACTTGTGAATTGAAACAGTTAAGTAACATACGTAAGCAATGACTGAAGTTATCGCTATAAAACTTGGAGAGCTCAATATCTGGATACCAACGAAAGTGTAAGTGGAAAAAAACAACAAATTTTTTTTTTCTTGGACCCACGTTGTGCCTAATTTAGTGTTTATAGTCACTTATAGACATGAAGCAATCCCTTCAAACATGAATCATCTCTTTGGAATTGAAGTAGTAGATCATTATTGAGATATAAATAAAACAAGAAGCCTTTAATAGCCATGCTTTAAATTAAGGTTAGTTCTCATTAACTAATTCTACTTCGGATTAAAAAAAACAAACTCCAAAAATGGTACCTATATCGAATATCATTTCTAACATTACTTATATAACTTAGGGTAGATTACTATTGCAATATAGATAAAACATGAAACTTGTAATTATAATTAATTAAATTATTTTAATTTAATTTTTATATTATTAATTAATTATATAATTTGCATGTACAATTAAATAATAAAAAAGTGTTTAGTGATAGTTACCGGAATATTAGTAGTATAACAATGGTGAGAAGGAGACATATGATAGAGATGGCACATCCTATGTAAGTCACTATACTCAGAGGCAATGTATCCACGATAACCTGGCCATGTGGTGTGGGCGTAGCCTACATTAAATGATACAGGTATTACAATGTATGTTACTTCCACGTAAAATTAATGATAAATACCAAATGAGAGAGAAACAAAAGTACAAATTTGATTTAGTACTTCATTATTATGGACTATATTGTGAGCTTTTAAATAATCCTGTATCACACTGGAAGTATTCCACAAGAAGTATATTTCAAATGAGCTGGAACAAGCACTATGCAATAAATTATGTATCTTTCTGTGGATTAATCTTTATACTGACTGTGAGTACCACATGGCTAGCAGGACACTTTAAAGACTTCTCACCATGTTTCTAGTGTTGGTTTAGTTAACTAAAACTAAAACCAAAACCCCTTAGTTTTGGGGTATTTTACTTTTGGTAAGAATAACTAAAACTAAGCTGTAGAGAACATGAAAAAACTAAAACTAATTATTTTAGAAGACAGTAAATTCAAAACTACCAGTAGAGTGGATGACAAAAACTAAAACTAAGCAATTTTATTGTAAACAATTCACCTTGAATTATGTCATTATTAAATGAAAATATAAATTCCCATCAAGTAATTATTCTCTAAACTACATAACAAATACCATACTTTATTAATAATACCCAAGTTTTCACAGAAATATGTCATTTTTTTAAGTTCTTTGGAAAAACTACATGAACAATTTTCTTTAAGGAGTCTCATTATTGCAGAATTTGAGAGGCAACATAAATTAACTAAAACTAAGACAATTGATAGTTTAACTAACTAAATCTTCTACATGGTATTGAAGAAAAACTAAAAACTAACTAAATCTTCAGGGAGAATTTGGGAAAAAAACTAAAACTAAGCATTCAAGATATTTTTTTAGTATGAATAACTAAAACTAAGAAAGTCTGGAATCGCTAAACCAAAACAACACTGCATGTTTCATACTGAAACTCTGAAAGGGGGACAAGGTGAAGGAAACTTTCTTTCCCAAACTTCCAATCTTCCCCCCCCCCTCCCTCCCCCCCCTCCCTCCCCAAATTTCTCAGTTTCCACTCTTAGCTCTGCATAGTATGCATTTGGGCTGAACCCAGCATTACAGCTTTTAGCTCATAACAAATACAAGCTAATAATAGTCTCAGTGATATGTATCTTTTGCCTTAAACTTTATATATGTATGTATGTGGGGAACTTCCTTCAAAACAGAATTTTCCAGAAAAACACTGATCTTAGCAAACATCCATGTACATACATGTCTTCATATCTTACTAAAATGGCAAAGCTTGTGAGATGATTGCTGAAGACTTCTAACACTCCACTGGACTGGGTTGTTCCATTAATACCAGACATACTCCAAACCCTGATAGAGATAATGTAACACAATAATTGCAAATTAAACAATTATATTTCTAACTTTATAGCACAAATTTTAGCTTCACGATATAAGTGTGTTTATGTAATTTCAAAGTCACTCATCTGAAAGCTGCAATACTCACAAATTATAATACTCTCAAATTATAATATTTAATTATAATACATACTCGCAAAATAATAGCACTCACAATGATGGCTCCAAAAAATGGACACCGTATTCAAATTGCGGAACTGCCACATTTCCCTATAATACAATAATAGTATAATAGTAATTTTTAACCCAAATTTCTTCATACTTAACCCTTTGCGGACGAACGCGGGCGAGCAATTATGTAATTAAATACGCGCACGCCGTAAAACCAATTAGTTGCCTGAGACGACGGCGTTTTACCAGTTGGAGTTCGACACGTGGAAAAAGAAAACGGGCGAGTGTTTCTTTTGTGTTAGGCCTCAAAAAATCGGCCTCTAGCGTTGTAGCTATGGTAATTCGTTAGTTTATAGTTTATAGAGTTGTTTTGAATACAAACTTAGTTGGAATTATCGAGGAGGCCATAGTTTGTTAGCTATTTTTTTAGCTTATATTTATGAAAGGAGAAATCACACCCAAGTGTAAGTTCTAGTTTTAGTTTGCTTATTTCTAGCTACTTTAGGCCTTTACTTCTTAGTAGATGTTCTATTTGAAAATAGCTAGACACAAAGTGTAGAAAAAAATTTTTTTTATTTAGTTGGTGCACTTGATATAAGTTATACTTATTTTATGAGACTTATTTTGTAGAATAGAGATTGCAAAATGTATATTATGTAAGCTACTGAAAGTTTTAGCGCGCTACGCGCTCTGTAACTGTAATAACAGAGCAGGAAAGAGCTTGTCACGAATTCGTGACAGCCGTATTCTCTTGACGCACCCGGTGTGTCACAGATTCGTGACCATCGTACGCGCGCGTTAAGTTACGGCGGTCACGAATTCGTGACGATCGTACGCAAAGGGTTAAATAGAAAAATAAAAATTTGAAGCAGAGAATCTAAGAATGAGGCATTTGCACTATTTTTAAACTAAACACATTCTTCTTCAATGTTAATTCTGTAATATACAAAGCAATTAACACTTAGCAAAAGTTGTTATTTATCAGTACATAATTAGATAATTCTCCACTGTAGTGTCACTTGCAGAGTCTGATAACTACCTGAGGCATAAACTGTATCGCCACTGGCTTCTCCTCAAACTTGGAGAAGGAAACTTCTGAATTCCTCACCATCACCACCAGCAGAGAACTGTCAGGGACAAGACTCTCACTATTCAGCAAAACAACATTTATGAGTACATTAGATTGGCTTAACAAAGCACAGTTTAATTGCTAGAGAATGCTTTGGTCCTTGGACCTTCTTCAGCTAAAATGATGAGTTAGCACAATGATCTGGATGTATAGTATGAAGGATGATAGTGCCAAGATGAATGTTGATGATGACTGATCTGGAGCTGTAACAGTTCTTTGAAACTTTAGTGACAATTAACATGAAATAAAAACATTTAAATAAGTAATAAAAAAAAGCAAAGACAATCTGTGCAGCAAAATATTCAAAATCCATCTTCATAATCCATAATCTTCAAGCATTAGTTAGTTAGCGTAATAATAATCATGATGGTCCATTATCATTATAATATATGTTCTTACATTATATTTTATAATCAGTGATACATATGTACCCGTGATGATGCCTTACCTACTGCTTGTATCATCGCGGTCATTTATGGCCTCCGTTATGTATTCAGCAAAGTTGTTAATGACCGCAATCCCTATGGTAACGTAGCAACCTAGGAAATAGTACCAATTTTCATGCACTGTATATGCACTTTAGTCAAGTCACAGACGAATATTCAAGTTAGTAAAGGACAAAAGACTTCAAGATATTTAATCAGGTAAGACAATACATCAAGTCAACTTAGAAACTTACTGCTACAAGAAATCACTTACACTTTCTCCAACATACACGCAAAAATTTACCAGGACAATTGCTTGACTTCACAAAAAATATATCATTTGTGACCGTCTACAGGAAAACCGGGCACAACGCGGCACCCTTCGAAAAAATTTTTTTTGCAGTTACAGAGTTGTTGGCTTCCAGATATTGAGCTCTCCAAGTTTTATCGTCGTAGCTTAAGTCGTTCCCACTATAATAGACCTAACTGTTCCCTTCCGTCGGCTTGAAACAATACATTTTTAAGAAATCGATCGATCTTTTCTCGATATTTACACACGCCGCATTGTGCCCGGTTTTCCTGTATACGGTCACATTTACAAACACACACACACACACATACACACACACACACACACATACACACACACACACACTGATGAAGGCTCTTGTATAATGGTTGAAGCGTTTGCATATGTTAAAAAAAATTCAATCATCATCCATGTCACTGCTGACGATGAATAGCACAGTAGTCTTTATATCTCATCAACAAATGTTTACACCATCTAAGTCAACCTCCAACTCCACTCACGAGAATTATTAAGCTAGGAGCAAACTTCTATACACTCAAGAAAAACTATAGATTAAATCTTTTACAATAGGTGGAAGATTAAATGTGAGGTGTGCTATTCAAATTCTGAATCAAGGACACATAATAAAATATTGAATCATTTAAGTTTATGCTTAATTTTAAGTGCCAATTATTGTTCTTTTGTTGTTGTTGTTGTTGTTTTTGTTGTCCTTTGCTGTGGTTGTTTAATTATTCACAAGTCACTTATTGGCTGAATAGACTTAACACACCCACTAAAATTATTACATAATAGATTTTCACATAAATTGTAGTTTACCACATGGTTTAATAAATAAAAAAAATTTTCCCTTATATAAAAAACTCTTAAATACTTTGGTTTAATAATGTATTTCTAATAAAAAAATATATGCTAGTATCCTTACCGTCCATGTCATCAGTATCATTGCACGATTCAATAAATGGAATTGTGACGTTGACTTGTTCAAGTAAACTAGAATTCTGAGCTTGATCAGCTAAAACACATACACACACATACACATACACACACACATACACACACACACACATACACATTGTGCTTATAAAGCATACATATTTACTACCTACAAAGAAAAAAAAACTCAACGTTATTTCACACACTTAACCATATAACATAATATTTTTAATCTACTGGATATTCAATAAGATGGCCTACACCTAAAGTTTGTATCAATCACTCAGATCAACAGTAAACGATTGTTTTATTTATTTATATTTTATCAATGATTCTGCCATAATAATAATACAGAAATGTACAAGGAGTTAAACTGCATCCAATTCAATTTTTGTAGTTGCCATATTACAAAAATTAATCCAATTTGTAAATATATGATATTACGGTGTAAAAGATTCTAAATAAATTAACACAGTCTCCAAGGACCACTATCAACTGGTCTTACCAGTAGGAAATGAAAATTGTCCACCGTTCAGTCCACGACGAAACTTCATCACATCAATGGCTAAGATAAACAAAATCAAAGTCAATTTTGTATAAACAACAACCCTTTACCTAATCACCAACCCAATTCTCGCTGAGACTAAAAGCTCGTCCTCGCTCGCTGCCTTACCTATGTTAGAGCCTCTGAAGACGTAAGTGCTGCTATCATCCGTATCATTGGTAATGGACTCCATTATCAGAGACAGAGTATCATTGACATCATCAAACACTTCAGTCGTGGAGGTAATGTTCTAAGAAACATGAGTCATAAAATATATAACACTAAATAAGTCAATTGAATGTTAATCCTGTCCTAAATATTAATTAAAAAGGAATTAGTGTGGTCTGGGGCCACATACTAGTTGTGTACTGTCAAACAGTGTTAATTATTTATCAGTGTGTTGTGGAAACCAAGGGGGTACTGAAACTTTAAAATGTCTGAACCTCAAAAATGCCCAGATTTTGACTAAATCCATGATGAGCTAATATATACCAGACAATAAACCAATTAGTTAATTTATCACACTTAAAAATGAACAAATATTTTAGATATAATTACAGAACCTCCCTAAGGGGAGGGGGCAGCTGTTAAGTTACCTACAGTAGGGTAAAGTACATAACCACTGAACAGCTGCTCCACAATTAAATTTACTGGCCGCAGGGGCATGGGCATGGGCATGGGCAGTGTAATAAAAAATCACCACCACCATAATAATCTGTGCCACTGCTATGGTTTCTGCTCTACCTCTGACTGAAGGGGACTACACCACGTTCCTGAGCTTTTTTGCATGGCAGAAAACCTGAAGAGCTCAAAATTCCAGAGCTCAAGCTGTGGCTTACTTGTAGAGGAGCTCCTACTAAAGGAAAGAAGGCTGATCTTGTCAAAAGGTAATGCAATAAAGCTGTTATCTACTCTCTTTTTTTTAATAACTAGCTATTATAAAATTCTGTTATATACTTTGATGCTAACATCTTATTTAAGCTCTAGCCTAGTAGCTATTTTGGTAGCTATAAGAATAGTTATTAAGGTTGCTAAGCAGTACCGTTTAGTTTAAGCTATTTTATGAAAGCTTTCAAGTGTACAAGTGACATACCTCAGTTTAATAATGGTCACATAGTGTTATTTTTTGTGACTCTTTCAGTTATTGATGGTCTTCCATCTAGTGATTTTAAATCAATAAGTTCATCAGCAGAAAACCTTTTCAAGTGTGGACATGTACAGAATATTGAAGTGAATATCACTAATAATACTTTTCTTTTTTTAAAGGCATCATGCCTACCAGAAATGAGAAAAGACCGAATTTATAGCTTAAGTCTTGCATTAAATAAAAGCTTGTATGATGTAGTACATTATGCTAGTTGTGGTTGTCCTGCTGGAAAGGGTCCCAATGGAAGCTGTAAGCATAGTGGTGCATTCTGTTATGCTCTGTGTGACTTCTGCAAGTGTGGAAATATTCCTGGGTTTCTTATAAGAAAGCCAGGAAAAATTACAGAGTTGGAACAAACCTAGAGGACGTAAGGTAGATCCAATTCCAGTTGATGAACTTTGCCTGAGAAGATCTGAACTAGCTAACAAAGGTGTTAATTCATCTGTTGTTTTCGATCCACGATTGAAATGTCCAGAAGAGAACATTTCTTATTCTATTGAGACCTTCTGATCTTCTCAACTCCCACAGTACACAGTCTTGTGCTTTATTGACAATTTTGGTACACCCGTAAAAGTAATATTCAGCAGGATCACACTATACACTAGCTCCTAGTTGCCAGATAGATTCAGTAAAGGCAGCAGATGTATGCAATTCCATTTGTGATGATTTTGAGCTTGATTCTGAAGAAGAGTATTCCTATGAAGCAGAAGAAACGAACAGTGGCACTTCTTAGGTTTTGTTTATATCCACGACCTTTCCACCGTACACCTAAAGCCATAATTTGGGGACAGAAAAATGAGTCAGTTGCTCGCTCAAAATATAGCGAAAACGAACTAAAGTAAGAAAAAGTTGTTCTAATGGTGAGAGAACATGGGGTCTACCTCTTTTAGCAGATCCAGAATCAGATTTGCTACTGCATGAAAGGTGGTTAGCAGATGGTCCCAAAAAATCAAAGCACACTTTTAAAGCAGAGTATGAAGGAAATCCAGTGTAAAAACATACCTTTATGTCACTGTCTGCTATGCTTGTAAGCCGAAATTTTTGTTTCTTTAACTCACTTCTAGCTTCTTGCAGTTCCTTACTTACTATTTCCACATTTTTTTTGTAGTGTACTCATAGTTGTGCAAAATTCAGGATCAGTATTTGTAGCTTTATCTTGAACGATAGAGGTCAATCCTTCTGTAGAAGAAGATAAAATCTTGTCTGCAACTGTACGCTCTCGTGGTGGCTTTCTTTTCTTGCTTGCTAATGACTGGGCAGGCCGAGAAGGTAAGTGCTTCGACGGAACTTCACTGGGATACAGTCTCCGACCTTCCGCTTTGTGAAGTGTTTGCTACAAATTCTTGTGTTAGTGTTCACCGAGAGATTAGCTCTGCCGATAACATGAATACATTTCTTTAGAAGCAGCTTGTTCTTCAACGGTAAGCCATAAAAAGATAAACTTCGCTCACGGTTGGACCGACTGGAGCAGTAAGGAATGCAGCAGATGTGAACCATTTCTATGTATACTCAAATAAAGCCCATGCCCCTTCCACCGTAATTTTTATTTATCCGTAAATGAGTAATGAATAAGTGCTATTAAGAATTGCAGAACTCAGTATAGCCTAAATTATTTATTAGTGCCTAAGTACTAGTACCTTAGTAAAAATTAATTTTGCATTCTATACTACATGTAGGTATTATATTGTTGTTGTTGTTGTTGTTTTTTAATGTTTTAAATAAATGTAATGTGATTTCATCTATTATTGAGATACCTGGCAAATCTACATTACAATTCTAAGTTAGGGACACTACCCTCGAAAACCAAGACACCTGGATAAGAGAGATTCTACTGTATATATAAACTAGAATCCCTGCTACTCACTGGCATCATCCATCTTTCTGCATAACTCTCATTGAAGGCAATATTCAAGGTTTTCAGAATGTTCTACAAAATATTAAAAAAAATTTACTAAAATTTGTATAAAATATTCACAAAATATTCATACACATTTGACACATTTTACTTTAATTAAAAAGCCTATACTTACCCATACTTAACCCTTTCACCCCGCCGTACAGCAGTTTGATATATCGCCTGCCTTGGGGGAAAATGTTGTTTATTCTCGTCTGCGTTGCCTCAGAATACTGTAGCCTCTAGAAGTTAGCTATTTATCTAGTCAGTGATTTTCGAACGCCTTGTGACGGTATCTATATGGCTACAGTGCTAACATTGAGGTAGCTTTCGAAGTTCAAGTTTTGACTTACTTCAAAGGTGACCAAGGAGGGGGGGGGGGGCAATTATTGAGGTAGTAGACCTGGATTAACAGCAACTTCGGCATTTTAGATGGTGAATCTAGTAAACCAGAAGGTGCAGAAGATATATATGCCTACAGAAGCCATTCAACAACTAAGAGTGAGTTGTGTCTGTGAAGGAATCCAAGCATTGACTACAGCTTTAGAAGACAAAACAATTGTGAAGATTTGCATGAGGATGAAGAGGTTACTGAACTCAAAATTAACTACACACAGTTTAGTATCAAATATGGAAAACTGTGTATGTATTTGCACTTTCTTTTTCTTTTATAGACAATTTCTAGACAAAGTTTAAACAAAATTTTAATTGCCCTGACAATTCAGCAATGAAAGGGTTAATAGACTTAATAACAAAATAGAAAATAGAAAAAAAATTTTTAATGACTTTAATTATCTTACATTCGAAGTCTTTTCTGACAGTTCGCCACGTCTTCTCTTGGTGGACCTCACAACTTCTCTGATCCCGGACCCAATAACTCCAATACCCACAAATTCAGCAAAGTTTAGCAAACTGGACGTGTAGAGCTCCTCCTCCTCCTCACTTGCTATGTACTGCTGTCTCTTCACAAAGAATTTCTGGAACAAGTTATAAATAAATCGTTTCAATAATAATAGCTATTATACTAACAGGATAACTATCGTGTAAAGGTTGGTGGTAATTTTTACAGCGAAATAAATATTGTTGTCATTGTCATGTTACTATTCTTGGCAAATAAAATGAGCAAGATATTCAGAAGGAACACAAATTATACATAATTGGCGAGCGAGCGTAGCGAGCGAGACACTATCAGGGGTAACACAATCGAGATTTCGCTATATTTATTTATCTGTTTATGGGTTACGTGAGACCTCTGTTTTCGCCCGCGCTTCTAATTACGTAAGTTAGGTAAAGCGTTCACAGTTCCAGTATTTTTCAATTAACGAGCAAGGAGAATCCTGCTGCACTGCCTTATGCAACTTTGTTTCAACCAAAAAGTTTACAGCTACTCTCTTCTTGAAACAATTGTGAAGTCTTTGTCAAGCTGTGCTTCTTTGCCACTGCTTTCGAAGTTTATTCAGGTAATTCTGTTGGTTTAGTCTGGGATCAGAGACTTTAGATTCTCTGATGCTAACTGAGAATGGAAAGGGTTACACTGTGCACTACAGTTAGATGTAATTTCTGTCCTATTTTTCTGTAAAAAGAGTCTGCTCGCTTGCCATGCATTTGCGCTATTCGAGCGCACCACTAGTATATATATATATATATATATTATATATTGTGGGCCGAACATCGACAGCAGCGGCAGGAATATTGACAGCAGAGTTGAACATTGACAGTTCTAGAACTTTCTTGTATTGAGTTGTGCTGAGTGTATATCATGTGTAAGTAGGTATTAATTACTTGTTTGTGCCGAGCGTCGTGTACAAAGTGCCGTGTGCTGTGTGTGTGAATATAATGTGTTGCATCAGATGGTGTTTCAGTTAGCTCTGTTCTTCATCTATCATTTATGTCTGTGCATCTGTTTACGGAATTAAATTAACACTTAACCTCCGACTACGGGTGATGGATCATGTAAAGGGTAGCTACTTAATACTTCTACCCTTACCTACGGAACAACATGGTGGCAGCTCTACTCATCGGGGGCACTAGGCTTGAGATTAAAACCTCAAGCATTTCTCGTGAACCCCCACATATATTATATATATATATTATATATATAGCATTTATAGCTAAAGTGTGTGTATTTGATTATTGCTTATTTTATTACACTGTCTCTTGCACACGCACACATGCTTATAATGTGCTTTAGAGCAGCGAGTAAGCCGCTCATAAAAGAATTGCCACACTATCAAAGAACTAATTTCTATAAAAAAAACTTTTTTTTAACTTTCAAGTCCTCTCTCGTTGTATGGGACTCCACCCTTTACCCAGTTTTTATTTCTCACGTGGTATCACTCAAACGTGTGTATGTAACTCCGTCTTACCTACACCATAAAGACTAGCGTGCCGTACCCTCAAGTTTGCTTATGAACTGAGTAAAGAATTAGGTATGAGTATGCTAATTACCAACATAAACTTTATACTATTTGTAATTTGTTGCCTGGCAGCTAAGCTGGCTATCTTTGCATACAGATCATGTACGTACTATAAAACAGCCGAGTTTTAGAAATTAAATATGGCAAAGGGTCTTCAATGGCATGGCAACCACTTGCAGAACCTTTTGACTTCAAAAAAGAACAAAAAAAAAGTGTATCTAGGAATTATCTCACAGTTTGGACTTGAGGTAGTTAATAGTTAATGTATGCATACACTATCAGGAGTAACACAATAGAAAAAAAATTGGGGATTATTTATATCTGTTGTTGGTGAGTGAGTGAGATAGTATTTGAGGTGAGCAATTGAAAATCAGGTATATTTTTGATATTGCAGATGTGTATGCCCCTTAACACATATGTGGGCTCTTTTTTCTCCAAAATTACAGCTCGTAGGGCTTACCCCCAGTTTCTTCTGGTACTACAGCGGTCCCTAGCAAAAAAAAAAGTCAAGATATTGAAAGAAATTAATGCCAGAACCATGCCTGCTTTTTGCACCCAAAAATCTGGCATGATTTTCTAAGAAATATCTTGCATGATTTTTTTGCCAAGATCTTGCCATGATATTTTGTCAAGATTTTGACAAGATATTAATGCAAGAAGCATGCCTGATTTTGCACCCAAGATCTGGCATGATCTTCTCAAGAACAATCTTGCATGATTGGGCATAATTTGGAAAGATCTTGCATGATTATTACAAGACTATTTTTTAGGATTTGACATAATTTTGGGAAGATCTTGAATGATTTTTACAAGGTTAATTGCATGATTTTGGAAGATCTTGCATGGTCTTAATTAGCTAGCTAAAATTACCAAAAAAAACTCTCACCATTCTTTTTTTTGTGCAGCTGAGAGGTAATTCAGACCATCACAATGGCTTTAAAAATAGATGCTACAGAATCTGCTACTACTTTGGAAATTGAGGTAAGAAAGCAATTCTATATTAATTAGTTTACTAAACTTAATGGTTTATAATACTATAGTTTTACGTCACAACTATGCAGGCTCGCTCGCTATTTGGTGCTCAAGCATGTCACTAGTTATAGAGCGAGCGAGATACTGTCAGTGGTGAACAATTGAAAATTGGGTAATGTATTTGGTACATATGCCCCTTAAACGTGTACACGGGTTCTTTTTTTCCCCTAAAAATACAGCTTTTTAGGCTTGACTCCAGTTTCTTCTGATACTACAGCATAAAGAAAGTCTTGCTTTAAACTTAGGCTCCAAATTGTGAGATAGTATCTACAAAATGCTTGTTTTTAAAGACACAAATATTTGCTGCGACTGGTTACTATGACATTGAAAACCCTTTACCAGAGGTAATTTCACACTTGGCCATTTTCTGGGGTTGCTAAGTGCCTTTTTGGCTGTCGAGAGCCACTGGCAGTCATAATATTAATACTAAGGACACTACCACTACTTTGGGAGCAGGAAAAAGGGGTGGGGAGATGGGGGGGGGGGGGGGGGGGGGGGGGGGAGGGGGAAGCTGAAGTAAGTATGTAGCTAATTCCATTCAGCTAAAATTACAACAAAATTAACTCTGGCCTTTATTTTTGTACCTGTGAACTTGAGAATAGTGGTAATTGAAGGCAGAATGGTTTAAATTTGGTACCACTGAAGTTTACTCAGGAAATTGAGATAAGGAAGTTATTTGCTGATTAATGGTCATAACTGCTATATAATCCACTATTGTCACTATGAAGTATAGAAATAGAAGCTTCTTCATATAATATTGTAGTTTTTATGTAACCAAACTAGGCAGACTTACTCGATATTTGATGCACTAACACACCACTAGTTCATGTATGTGTGGACGGACGTACATGTATATCATTTGTACTCTGACCCTTGCACATTTGTGTTAGCTCAATGGTCAACCCTGTTCCAAACTTCACCGAACAGAATCCTCTGGTTTATCGATCTTTACCCATATTAATGGCAAAAATCAAACTTTTATAAGAATTAAGGGTTACATTTTACGTTTTTGTTTGACTCTTAAATGAGTTACCTTCATCAATACATGCAGCGATAAATTGCGTGAAAGCATTCGCATGACGAGTTTATCCTCCTTCTTGTTTATCACGGCTAGCTCGCTCGCCATTTGTTCTGAAGCACACGTCCCTAGTATTACAATAGATTACTGATAGTATTACTAACCAGCAATTGATATTTCTACTAAATATTTGCATGTTTCCATATTCACACAAGAGTGAGTAATGACTTCCAGAAGCTTTCAGAGACTTTACCAGGAAAGAAGCCAAACAAGAAGTAAAAGAATCCAGCTTTAAGGGGCTCAGTCATACAAAATCCCCAGATGAAATGACACACCTTGATATGGCCACGAGGATATAATGAACTTGAGACCTTATATAAATAATGTCTACAGTATCCATGCAAGGGTTTTGCAGGATGGAATAAGAAAAATATGGTTTTCTTTTTAACTTCACATGTTGAAAGGAAGAGGCTATAGCCATGTACAATAGATTTAAAATGT
>WLWD01005729.1_pt1:42500-45000 | contig 46720 bp, 17 predicted proteins | sample 6712731 | NCBI WGS metagenome assembly WLWD01 (sample SAMN12718690, study PRJNA576275) | sponge metagenome | isolation source: marine sponge | host: Mycale hentscheli | place: New Zealand: South Island, Marlborough, Capsize Point | collected 2014-11-01 | reverse complement strand
TATTTGTAGCTATGTATATATGCATGTGTATGTATGTATGTATGTATGTATGTATGTATGTATGTATGTATGTATGATTGAATGTATGTATCTATGCTTTTAGGCAGGTATGGATATATGTTTGTAGGCACATGTATATATTTGTAGCCATGTATATATGCATGTGTATATTTGTGTGTGTGTATGTGTGTGTGTATGTATGTATGTATGTATGTATGTATATATATGTATATATGTGTGTATGTGTATATGTATGTGTGTGTGTGTGTATGTATGTATATGTGTGTATGTATGTGTGTGTGTGTGTGTGTGTGTGTGTGTGTGTGTGTGTGTGTGTGTGTGTGTGTGTGTGTGTGTGTGTGTGTGTGTGTGTGTGTGTAGTATGATTTTGGAGCCAGTTATCACCTTTTGTATAAATGTGTTGCATAAGAGTGTTTGTTTTTGTTTTCTTTTGACAGATGACAGATCCTCCCTTCCATGAAGAATATTAGCTTCCCACTTGCCATTGACAGGTATGTAAGTAACAATTCATAAAAGTAGGGTGATTATTAGTTGAATAGATTTATAAGTAGTTAATATGTAAAACACAATGACAATTGATGTCATTCCTAAATGGATAATACAACTCAATTAGTTATACTATAAATGCACTACATCTAATTAGAACCAATAGCAGTGTATCTGTTTTCCTATAACACGTCACTGCTTCTGCTGCTTTTAATCTAAATCCACCTATAACCTTTTACTGTTAATAGTACTATTTACTTTAGTTCCATCTGTAACCATTGACTTGCATGCTTTGTCATGGTTCCCAATAAAAAAAGTACAATAAATTGGTTGTAGGTATAAGTGAGCAAAAGTAGTTTCAATAAAAGTGACCTCCTCCTCCTCCTCCTCCTCCTCCTCCTCCTCCTCCTCATTCAACAATTGACTTTATGATTACATTTTTTACTACAAACCTCCAAACAACCATACTACTTCTACTCCTTTTGTACTTCTTTTATTAGCATTATCTCAAAACATTTAAGTCCTATTAAGTTTTACAATTTTAGTCTTTATACTATTGCTCATGTTACTATTAAAGCATTCAATTTTACTCAGTTTGGGTAGGTAGCTACGATTTATGGTTATTGCTTACAGCACACTCTAAACAGCCACATTGGCTACCACTTACAACTTGTACTACTTTACTACTACTTTTTGTAAACGTGAGTTTTTTGCTACCACACTTGGGACTTTTACTTGTACATTCTCTAAACAGTCACTTTGGCTACGACTTTTGGACTTTTACTTTTACATTCTCTAAACGGTCACTTTTGCTACGACTTTCCACTTTTACTTTTTCTACTACTACTGCTACTACTACTACTACTACTACTACTACTACTACTACTACTACTACTACTACTACTGCTGCTGTTGCTGCTACTGCTTTTATACTTGAACATGTTCTTTGCTACGACTTGCGACTTTTATTTCTACTACTACTGCTACTGCTGCTACTACTACTACTACTACTACTACTACTACTACTACTACTACTACTACTACTACTACTACTACTACTACTACTGCTACTACTACTACCTACTGCTGCTGCCACTACTACTACTGCTACTACTACTACCTACTGCTGCTGCCACTACTACTACTTTTACTAGTTTCTCTAAATTTCTGCTTTGGTACAACTTATGACTTGTGTGTAAACACTTACGTTTACTATTTTCTCTAAACAGTCACTTTTGGCTCAGGACTGGCCACTCTTTAAGCAAAGCTGTGAGTTAGGTCTTACAATTACTATACTATCTCAAAAGAACCACTTTACAGCTATGACGTTATATATATATTTACACTGTTCAGAATGCATTTACACTCATTTGCTCCATCTAATTCTACTTTTACTTTTATTTTACTCTTCTACATATTTGACTTTACTTTTACTTTGTAGTTGTCTACTCTGTTTACTTTTACTTTGTAGTTGTCTACTCTGTTTACTGGTACTTGACTTCTACTCAGTGTAGTCTACTCTGTTTACTGGTACTTGACTTCTACTCAGTGTAGTCTACTCTGTTTACTGGTACTTGACTTCTACTCAGTGCAGTCTACTCTGTTTACTGGTACTACTTTACTTTTACTTTGTAGTTGTCTACTCTGTTTACTGGTACTTTAGTAGTACTTCACTTCTACTTAGTGTAGTTGTTGTTTACTGGTACTTTACTTTAACTTTGTAGTTGTCTACTCTGTTTACTGGTACTTTACTTCTACTTAGTGTAATTAACCATCCATTTAATCATACTTTTACTTTGGTTTTACTTTTCAATATATTTGAATTGACTGGCTTATGAAAACCCCTCATTAATGTGCGCAGCGTATTGACGTGGCACGAACCTTAGTAGCTCATGTTAACTGATTTGAACAGCCGCATGTTAAACTTGAACTTGACATTTGAGAATACAGCTAATGAAGGTGAATTCCAACAGCTGCTTCAATAAAACAGCAA
>WLWD01005729.1_pt1:7500-10000 | contig 46720 bp, 17 predicted proteins | sample 6712731 | NCBI WGS metagenome assembly WLWD01 (sample SAMN12718690, study PRJNA576275) | sponge metagenome | isolation source: marine sponge | host: Mycale hentscheli | place: New Zealand: South Island, Marlborough, Capsize Point | collected 2014-11-01 | reverse complement strand
TAAGTTTTACAATTTTAGTCTTTATACTATTGCTCATGTTACTATTAAAGCATTCAATTTTACTCAGTTTGGGTAGGTAGCTACGATTTATGGTTATTGCTTACAGCACACTCTAAACAGCCACATTGGCTACCACTTACAACTTGTACTACTTTACTACTACTTTTTGTAAACGTGAGTTTTTTGCTACCACACTTGGGACTTTTACTTGTACATTCTCTAAACAGTCACTTTGGCTACGACTTTTGGACTTTTACTTTTACATTCTCTAAACGGTCACTTTTGCTACGACTTTCCACTTTTACTTTTTCTACTACTACTGCTACTACTACTACTACTACTACTACTACTACTACTACTACTACTACTACTACTACTGCTGCTGTTGCTGCTACTGCTTTTATACTTGAACATGTTCTTTGCTACGACTTGCGACTTTTATTTCTACTACTACTGCTACTGCTGCTACTACTACTACTACTACTACTACTACTACTACTACTACTACTACTACTACTACTACTACTACTACTACTACTGCTACTACTACTACCTACTGCTGCTGCCACTACTACTACTGCTACTACTACTACCTACTGCTGCTGCCACTACTACTACTTTTACTAGTTTCTCTAAATTTCTGCTTTGGTACAACTTATGACTTGTGTGTAAACACTTACGTTTACTATTTTCTCTAAACAGTCACTTTTGGCTCAGGACTGGCCACTCTTTAAGCAAAGCTGTGAGTTAGGTCTTACAATTACTATACTATCTCAAAAGAACCACTTTACAGCTATGACGTTATATATATATTTACACTGTTCAGAATGCATTTACACTCATTTGCTCCATCTAATTCTACTTTTACTTTTATTTTACTCTTCTACATATTTGACTTTACTTTTACTTTGTAGTTGTCTACTCTGTTTACTTTTACTTTGTAGTTGTCTACTCTGTTTACTGGTACTTGACTTCTACTCAGTGTAGTCTACTCTGTTTACTGGTACTTGACTTCTACTCAGTGTAGTCTACTCTGTTTACTGGTACTTGACTTCTACTCAGTGCAGTCTACTCTGTTTACTGGTACTACTTTACTTTTACTTTGTAGTTGTCTACTCTGTTTACTGGTACTTTAGTAGTACTTCACTTCTACTTAGTGTAGTTGTTGTTTACTGGTACTTTACTTTAACTTTGTAGTTGTCTACTCTGTTTACTGGTACTTTACTTCTACTTAGTGTAATTAACCATCCATTTAATCATACTTTTACTTTGGTTTTACTTTTCAATATATTTGAATTGACTGGCTTATGAAAACCCCTCATTAATGTGCGCAGCGTATTGACGTGGCACGAACCTTAGTAGCTCATGTTAACTGATTTGAACAGCCGCATGTTAAACTTGAACTTGACATTTGAGAATACAGCTAATGAAGGTGAATTCCAACAGCTGCTTCAATAAAACAGCAAAAAGATCTTAACCCATTACTGCGTCTGAAACTAGCTGTTTTCATTGGAGCCAATTCTCTGTTGGAAACTGAATGGACTGTTGAACTTGAACTCCTCAACTTAGTGCTCCACTTGAATTCTCTTCCTGAACAGCTGCTTAGCTTGTACAGCTGCTTATCTTGTACAGCTTATTTTGGTGCTGATGCTCGGAGCAAACACCCTCTTAGATCGCAAAGCTGCTTGTCCCCATAATTTACGACTCCAGCAGAATATTGGTAAAACAAAACATCTGCTTTATGAAAACAGATGTTTAATGGGAACAGCTGTTTTATTTAAACAGCTCCTTTACCACAACAAACAGCTTGACATTGGCAGCTGCTTGACATGAACAGCTGCCTAGCTACAATTGAGTATAGTGGAACCACCTCTGTACTGGTCCAGCTACAGGAATTGAAACAGCTGCTTTGCTGAAACAGCTGCTTTGCTGAAACAGCTGGCTTCCAAAACCAGCTGCTCAAATAAAGCAGCTGGTTTCCTGAAACAGTTTGCTTAAAAGAAACAGCCAACTTTATTGCTTTCGCTCACTGCTTTACCTCAACATTTTAAAGACGACAGCGTGACTCCGCCCACTGCATGCGCCATTTTAGTGTGCAAACCATTTGCATAAATGGAACAGTTGTTTTACTTGCAGAGAACCTTGCACGAAAATTTTGGCTTTCCAAGCAGTTTCATCAGCACGAGCCAAAATTGTGGTTTTGTGGTACCCAAGGCGTGCTTGCATCCCAGGACCCAACTGGGGACTGCAGCCAAAATAACGGGCGAAAATGAAGTATTTAAAAAATTTCGCTGCGCCGGAGCACGCGCACGCACAAAGTCCACAGTGCACGCGGAGCACCGGAAAGTTCTCCGCGAGGAAGCGCCTTTGCAGCACACAACAACTCTGGCTACTATGAGGGGTTGGCGTGTGCTGCTGTCTGAGCAGTGCAGCCGTCTCCGGATTTCATCGCCTTTCACGGCGAGAGACTGACTTGGCCAGGCCGCCCGGCTGGGGTGCA
>WLWD01006046.1_pt1 | contig 46734 bp, 34 predicted proteins | sample 6712731 | NCBI WGS metagenome assembly WLWD01 (sample SAMN12718690, study PRJNA576275) | sponge metagenome | isolation source: marine sponge | host: Mycale hentscheli | place: New Zealand: South Island, Marlborough, Capsize Point | collected 2014-11-01 | reverse complement strand
TAACTACTCCATGTACCACTTCCACCCATCCTTGTCTTGCAAGGATACAAAATACCCTGGATACAGTTGTTTCATCTTAGCAGGCGGTTCCATATGGTGGTTTACTTTCACCAGCTAAAGGTGATTGAAATCGATGAGCTAGAGTGTGCACCACTAATATGGCCACTGCTAAATAAGGGTCTATATATATATTATATTTTATATAATATAACTGATCACATGTGTCAGAGTGTGATATGGTGAAGTATTTCATGAGCAGGCTAACTTATTTTCAAGAGCCAGAGGCAAGTAAAAATAAAGCCTGAGAGTGAAATATCTAGCCATATCACTCTGACAAGTGTAATTGGTGGTTTAAGTAGTTTTGTTCTACAGGGTTTGTAACTCCTAGTGTATATTTGGCCATAGAACTCTCTAGGGGCTCCCCACACCCCAGCTGTTATTTTAACAGCTGCTCTGACCAGGTTGGGTAGGCTTCACTAGGGAAAGGTAGCTGTATAACCCAAAAAACTGGTAAGCCAGGCATGTTGCTGTAACTACTAGTTTTTTTTAATCTGTTCTAGTGTTTTAGGAAGCATTAGCATATTATAATAGGCTCATAGTAACAGCTGCTGTGTGCACACCAATTTTTTCTTGACAGTTGTACATGTCCTGGTCTACTTCTGCTACAAATGTCACTCCAAGGGCAGCAACTCCAGAAAGTCAAAGTATAACTGTACTGACCTCAAACTTAATATTTTGTACTAATTGGATTTCTATTAACCTTCAGCAACATACATGTGAGGGTTACAGTGGTCTCTTTGTCATTCATTCGTTCATTCCATCACTCTGTCAACAGCGGATCTCGAAGATGGCAGACTTTTATGCTTTGAGAAAAGAGGAACTCTGATAGATGATGATTTGAGTCCTCTAATTTGCCACTTTTTTTATTTCGGCTTAGTTTTTGAGAAAACTAGAGAAAAGGCAGACACTACAGTGAATGCTGCTATAAGGCTACACCTATTTATACATAATACCTGCCATTTTAAAATCATGCACACTCATGTGAGCATACCACTTTTACAGTGCCCAATACAGATTGGTTATGTGTTCTGTTGGTCTGTGGTTGTTGTTTTTCTACTAAGTCAAGGTTACTACTAAAGCCAGAGAATGCCATGAAGTCCTCAGAAAGTCGTAAAAGACGTACGGCTAAGTGTCAAGCACATAAAAGAGCCTCAGCTAAAAATAAAGGCCAGAGATTCTTGTAAATTTAGCTAACCAATATGGAATTACTACTTACCTCATCTTACCCAGAGTAGTGGTAGCTTCCTTAGTATTAATATTAAGGCTTTCCGTCTATCTGTGGTTCTTGACAACCAACAATATAGGCACTTCACAGCCCCCCAAAAGGGCGAAGTTTGAAATTTTGTCTTGTAAACGATTTTCAATGCCATTGTAAACAGCCGCAGCAACTTTTTGGGACTTGAAATTAAAGAAAGCCTTGGTTAATGCTGTAGTATCAGAAGAAACTGGGGTCAAGCCTTAAAGCCATGTTTTTAGGAAAGAGTAAAGTTCCTGCACGTGTGTTTAAAGGGGCATACGTACAATCCGTCCATACGTATACCATATACCTAATTTTGCTTTATCCACCACTAACAATATCTCGCTCGCTTTGCTCGTTTGATAACTGTTAATATACTTGGGCACAATAACGAGCAAGCCTGTGCACTAACAAAAAACTTCAAAAGAATTTATCAGTCCATTAATAGAAGTTTAAGTACATAGCTGTTGTGACCATACTTTAGCTAACAAATTCAGAACAACTAATTTTCCCCCTCAATTTCGCGAGTGCTGCTATTTCCTGTATTCTGACTATCTGACTTACCATTATCTCTTGACAACAAGAATTCATAGCTACTATAATATGAATGGCCAAGTTTTGAAATTACGCCGTCTGGTGAAGGATCCCAATACCATAGTAGCCATTCGCAATAACATTGTGCACTTGATAAAACAAACAAAAGTTGTAAAGAATTACTGCACAGTGTTGAGTCTAACAGTAAGTTTTAAAAACCTAAGTGCGTCTTGTGGTATTTCGAAACAACCTAATCCAAAGGGGCAGGGTAGACCACGAAGTAAACACAAAAACGCGAGGGTCAAAGTGTAGGGCTTTAATACAGAGGTAACCCCACAAGTCTAGCCAACTCGATAAACCTGCCACCAGGTCCCCTGCTTAAGCTAGCTCACAATGTAAATATCAACGAGACACGAATGTTATGATAGCAAATAGGAGAACAAGGGAGTGAGCACTGAGTGAGAGTTTAAATATTCTAGAGCTTCAGGGTTCACCTGATACATGAAAATAGTAAATGTGAGTGGTTAAAAATAGATAGAAGGTTCTAGAAATTTGAGTGACATGAGATCTACAATAAACAGATTGTTGAAGTGATGAACTTCCATAGAAAAATATGTAAACAATTAAATGCTATCTGTTCAGGTGACGGTGCTCCCTACATCCCCCCTTGGTAAGATTCAGGCTGTCCTCAGCCGTTGAAGAGATAGTCTTCTTATTGGGTGCACTAGAGGATTCCAATGAACGCATATCATGACAGAGACTTTCACCCTGGAACATGAGAGCATCTTTAGAGAAGGACCATGCCTGCCTGGATAAGCCATCAGCATTGGCATTTTTGAGACCAGATCTGTACCGCACAACAAAGTCCAGCCCTGGAAACTGCAGAGCCCATCTCATAAGGCGTTTGTTAGTCAGTTTGGCACTGAGGAGATGTTCTAAGGCCCTATGATCTGTCTGAAGTGTAAAGCGTCTATGTGAGCGGAGAACATAGAGAGAGAGACGAGAGACAGAGTCAAGAAAGAGATGAAGAGAAAGTCAAGAGATGAAAGAAGAAGATAAAGAACATTGCATGAAGAGAACATTTGTGTTGTGTCATGAATAACAATTCTGTACGTATTATAAGCATAGTGTGATTATATGTATGTATGCGCATGTCATTTTGTTTGGTTCTATCCCGGACTTCCGGTGACCACACCTCATTTTATTTGTACGCATGCGTGTCCCTTAGTACTTAAACTACGACACGCATGCGTCCATTCAGTTCCCCTATGACTTAGTTAAACCCAACCACTGAATTAGTACTTCAGGAGGGCTAGCTTACCTTGGGTGGAACTCTGGTGGCAGCGGTCATCAGAGTCTCTAAGGAATAGTTGTTGGAGGCTTCGGTGGCTTACCTTATCGTTGAGTGCTGATCCTTACCTGTGGGCCTGAGTACTTACCTTGCCTGAAGTGAGTGACAGTGGTGTCAGACTTCCAACCCACAATTGGCGGCATTTTCGACCCACAGTCTACCATCCAGGTAAACCAGGAAATGCTTGATTGATTCAACAGCAGCCAGACATTCAATCTCAGAGACGGAATATCTTGTCTCCACATCGCGAAGTTGTCTGCTATAGAAGGCAACTGGTAGTTCTTGATTATCCCTACATACACTTAGACAACCACTTATGCCAACATAGGATGCATCAGTTTGTAACAAAAATGAGTCTGAAGACAATGGAATATGTAAAATAGATAAATGACATAATGAACTCACAAGTTTGTTGAAAGATGCAAGGCACCCATCCTCCCACAGAATAACATTTTTGGCATCCCTGTGAGTGAGAACATTGAGAGGTTTGGCAATTGAGGCAAAAGTGGGGGTAAATTTCCGATAGTAACTTAGGAGACCTAGAAAAGATTTAAGATCCGCTTTAGACAGTTTATAATCTCTAATAGCTTTTACTCTGGCCTCTGGAACAGCTACAGTTCCATTTCCCACCAAATAACCTAGGTACTCTACTTGTGACTGAGCCCATAAGCACTTTGATGGCTTGACAGTGAGTCCAGCTGAGCGCAGCCTGGACATCACTGCCTCCAAATGCGTAAGATGAGCTGACCAAGAGGTAGAATACAGAAGGACATCATCAATGTATGGTGCAGCAAACTGTTCTGCATCACACAGAACTAGGTCCATCAGCCTCTGAAAGGTTGAGGGGGCATTTCTGAGGCCAAATGGTATCCTGGTAAACTGGTACTTTCCCATAGGAGTAACAAATGCTGTCTTCTCCTGCAAACTTTCTTCCATCTCCACCTGGTAAAAACCTTTTGACAAATTGAGTTTAGAGGTGTGCCCCAAACAGGTCAACAGGGCACTCCCCCTTTGAGTTGTTGTTAGGACACAATGTCAGATCACCTATTGATCTAGTTAGAGGGGAAATAGAGTATATTGGACCTCAACTAAAGAAAGTTAAGGAATGGTTGCTTGACCTTAACATTAGGCTAGATCTTTTGAGGGAGTCTGCCAGAGAAGTAGGCTTAGCACAATCTGACTATAGAAAGTTATATTATGATGGGAAGGCATGCGTGAAGGTTTATTCTGTTGGTGACAAGATCTTGCTCAGATGTCCAGGTCTTCATAGTAAGCTGGAGGAAGCTTGGAAAGGACCCTACGAAGTACTTGAGGTGCAGTCAGTGCTGTTAATGTTAGAATTGGTCTGCCTGAAAAAAAGAAAGACAGAAGGTTGTTCATGTGAATTTGTTGTCCCAATATCTTGAGAGTGGCAGGATTCTTAACAGATTCTCCTGGCAAGACAGCTATTCTTAAACACACCATTGCCACTGATCAGCATTCACCTGTCCGTTCTCACCCATACTTAATACCTGAAAGTAAGCAGCAGGGTGTTAGAGATGAATTGCAACGACTACTCAAAGCTGGTATCATTGTACCTTCATAATCACCCTCGGCATCACCCATTGTTCCAATAGTTAAGTCAGATGGTTCCATCAGAGTCTGTGTTCATTATAGGAAGATCAATGCAATAACTTTTCCTGATCCATACTACATGCCTTTAGTTGAGGAGTTGATAGGTAAAGTGGGTAACTGTGGCTTTCTCTCACAGCAAACAAACACATAGGTAGATACAAGGGCCAGTCAAGATGTTTAGTTATTGCCTTCCTCAGCATGGGTACAAGGGTCCCATGGAATCTTTCAACTGTTCCATTAGACTGGGGATGATAAGGGGTTGTTGTGATAGACTCAATTTCTAACATTTTTTACACACTTTGCATGAGTGCACCAGTGAATTGACTACCCTGGTCAGACAATATTACTCTGGGCAGACAATGCCTAGCAAAAATATCTAACAATCTTTCTGACACTTCAGCTGCTTCCACTGTTCTCAATGGTTCTGCCTCAGGATATCGAGAAGCCAAGCAAATAAATGTGAGCAAATACTTAAACCCCTTTCTGGACCTAGTAAAAGGTCCTAATAGATCAATAGCAACCTTCTCAAAGGGTATAGTGAGGACTGGCATTTGACCCATAGGATCTCTAAATGGTTTTGTCTTCCTGTTTAACTGACACTTATGACACTGAGTAAAGAACTGCCTCACAGAGTTATAAAGGTTTGGCCAGGTAAAGTTTCTACTCAACAAAGAGACAACTTTCTTGTAAGACATATGACCCATTGTTCTAGTATGACCAGCATCCAGAATTTTGCGTCTAAACTGACTAGGTGCCACTAGTACACAGCGAGTGTTGCCTAGAGAGTCTACATAATTCTTTTTCAACAACAATCCATCCCAAAAAAATCCTTTTTGATTAGTGTCGGCATATTGCTTCCATTTTAAAAGAGAATTGTCACACCTAATGGCCTGCTCCCACTCCTGCCTAGTTCCTCCTATTGTCTTTGGGCTGGGGCTGTTCTACAGCCGCTAGAGCTTCAAGTCTAATACTCTTTTGATGAGCCTCCTTCCTGGTCTCTGATCTAGTTAACTTAATATTCAAAGAAGTATCAGACCTTAAAGCATGCTGCTCAGCTAAGTCAAGCAATGCTTTCATAGTTGAGGTGTCTACATTGTAACCTATTAGTCCACCCTCCTCAGGTGGCATATCAACAACAATTCCCTTCAGCACAAATTCATGAGAACCAACACTACACTTAACTTCTGCTAGTGGGTAAGTACGTGGAGTCCCATCAAATGATATGGCCTCAGCATAGGTACCAATGTATTGATGGTCTTCCACAAACAACTTGTTAAAAACACAAATGTCTGCTTCAGTGTCTACAACCAGCACAGTGGGTTTGTCATTTAATCTACCATAGAGCACATTGGGTGGTTTCTTTAACCTTAAAGCTCCAATAAGATTAGACTTAGACAAAGAAAGAGATTTCACAGACTTCCTAAAATAACCATCATTATTACTGTCCTTTCTTAAGGGACAATCAGGTCTTTTATGTCCCAGCTTGTGACACATGTGACAAATCACTTCAGTATGTGAAATTGAACTAACACAATCATTCTTTTCACTACCTAAATCACTACTACCACTGCCAGCAGATGACTCCCTTTTATCTGCTCTAGGAGCAAACTTATTATTAGTTCTGGGCTTTGTAGAATTCCCATGGCATGCTTCAAAAGCTTGAATGGCAATAATCAATTCATATGAACTTGCAGGAAAATTTTCGTGTACAAAATTAGCACAGTCTTGGGTATAAGCAGACAACACAACAGCTCTTAAAACAGAGAAGTCATATTTACCCTCAAAAACTCTACTGAGGAGGGCCCTAGCCTTGCTAACTACCTCCCCTGGAGTTGCATGATAAGCTTTTGTGAGCCCAAATACCTCATGGAGGTAGAATCCGAAATGTTTAGAAAGTGTGTCTAGCATGATTTTTTTAACCTTGCTATAGTCTTTTCTAACGTCACTAGGTACACTATAAGTAAATACATCCTTAGCATGACCAGTTAATTGAGCTGGCAAAAATTCTGCCCACTTCAGCTTGTCTATCCCAGCATTAATAAGAGTAGACTCAAAATGCTCCAAATAAAACCCAAAATCCTCACCCTTCTTGAGGCATCTAAGGTTGCTCTTTGCTTCCGTTCTCTTCTCCCTCTCTCTGACTTCTTCCCTAGCTCTCTCGTCAGCCTGTAGTCTCAGGTCTGCTTCCATCTTGAGAGTCTCTGCATTTTTCGCCTGCCCCAAGTTTTGCACAGCCATCTGCTGAATTAGAGATGTCAAAACTTGTATAAGAGATTGTCACACTGGCTAGGAGGTAAAGCAAAAGAACTAGTACTAGTACTAAGGTCAGAAAGGCACCTGCAATGAGAAAAAAAAACAGTAACAAGGACAACTAGAATTACAATATGAGGAGAAGAAAATAATAGTAACAAAAATAATACAAGCACTACAAGAAGTAAATGCAGAATAACTGGAGTACAGAAGAAAATACACAGTCTCAAAGTTCCACAAATTCGTTTCGTTATGACACTTATCTAGAGTTGCAGTCCACAGCACCAGTCTGTCCTCTGACAAGTCCAGGTCGAAGTACGAAACACACAGGGATAACAGTGGCTCGTTCGGCCAAGAAGTGGTACAATAAGAAGAAGGGAAAGAAAGGGGCTCAAGTTAAACCTGGTCAGTATTATATATATATTTTTTATTGAATTAGCAAGAATATTAGAAAACTAAATAGAGTTGTTGAATATGTTCTGTGAAGAGCTCATTTTGTTGAGAGCCAAGTTATAGCTGACATGTCATCTATTTTAGCTACTATTACAATTATTATTATGAGAACATTAAAATTTTAACACATGAATACATAAATTGAAATCCAATAAGAAAGCTGTAAATGTTTCAATTGTTCCAGCCATCCTTTCCTCTCCAAACGCTGGTTGCATGGTTCCTTCCTCTGTCACCTCCAATAACACCCTGAAGCAACACCAATTGTCTGATTTTGTGTTGGTCAAAGTGCTCGGACGAGGGACATACGGAAAAGTGAGTTAATAAGATACAGCTAGTATTAAAATTGAGCAAGCAATTACAGAATCAATATATGATGACCAGACAGTCTTATTCTCATTTATGGGATGTATCTCACTCTTTTATGTTAACATTTATTCAATTGATGTTTTCTTATGAGGTAATTCTGATTGTTTTAAAAGTTTTTCTGGCTAAGGAAACTGGAACCCAGCAAGTTTTGGCTATAAAGGCACTGAAAAAAACTTTTGTGTTGAATCACAATGTAGTGACTGAAACTTTTGTGGAGAAGAGAATCTTATCTCTTGGCTCATCCTTTCCTTACCTTCCTACACTGCATTCCACATTTGCCAGTCCAGTAAGTTGCTCTTCATTGTAAATGTACCCACCATTTTGTTTAACTATTATAATTGCTTATAGCCGCACTTAGTTGTCTATCTGTCTGTCTGTCTGTCAGTACGTCTGTCTGTCTGTCTGTCTGTCCATCTGTCCGTCTGTCCATTTGTCTGTCTGTCTGTCTGTCTATCCATCTGCCTGTTTATCCACTTGTCTGTCCTTCGTTATGCATTATTGTTGCTCTAGTTTAATTTATTTTAAAGATTTACCCTTTATAGAATGAGTGTGAATACAAAAGGAAAACCCTCTCTGGTTCTAGTCTTTCTTTTTCCATAGTTGTACTAATTAAAACTGATAAATTAGGTACTTAAGAGAAGGTCTGAATATTCGTTAGAAGAGAACAGAATTGACTGTACTATGTTTGGTTTTAATCGTTCTGTTGATATGTGTGCATTACGTTCTTTACTTGTGTTCAATAGAGTCACTTATTCTTTGCTATGGACTACTTGAGTGGTGGTGACCTCTTCTACCATTGTCGTAAGGGTGCGGGGGGTAGGACTAGAGAGAGCAAGGTAATGTTAAATAATGTAGACTGTCACATAATATCAAACTATATCACTGTTTGAACAGATTTTATGCAGCAGAAATATCAGCAGCATTGCTTTTTCTCCACAAACATGGAATCATTTACAGGTAACCTGAACTTTATCCATATCACAACATATTGCTAAAGAGGCATGAATGTTGTCAAATTCTTCACATTAAAAATGTTTTACAGGAGGATATTAATTCTTAACTATTTAAAATATATTCCTTTTAGGGATTTGAAAACTGAGAATGTGTTGCTGGATGCCGAGGGTCATTGTGTGTTGGCTGACTTTGGCCTGTGCTGTGAGAAAATTCCCTCCAATGACTATGCGGGCACCGTGGAGTGCATGACACCTGAGGTAAGGTTGCTATAGGAAAATATTACCTATGAAATAGGCTTAAGAAACTAAATAAAGCAAATCAGTAAAATATTTTTCCTATATTCTTATTGGTGAGCAAGCGAAGCGAGTGAGACACTATCAGGAGTAGCTCAATTGAGAATTGGATATATTCGTTTGTTTATATATATGTGTGGACGTACGTATGTCATTTTGTACTTTCTCCCTCATGTTTTTTGTGTTTGCTTTGTGGCATACCCCTTTCCATTCCTCCACTAACCAGAATTTTTCAGTTTAGTGATCCTGTAACATTCAAGGACATTTAATTGTTTACCCATTTGTATTAGGTTGTTTCAAAAGACCACAAGACGTACTTAGGTCTTAAAACTTACTGTTAGAGTCAATACTGTGCAGTAATTCTTTAGAACTTCTTGTTTTTTTCAAGTCCCAAAATGTTATGGCGAAAAGTTACTATGGTTTTGAAACCTTTTACCAGATGTAATTTCAAAAACTCAACCGTTTATAGCAGCTGTGAGTGCTTGTTGTCAAAATCTTGTTCTTTATACTTTTTTTTTTCCGTTTTTTTTTAAATTTCAGACAGTTGGTGACAAGTGTGGCATTGAAGTCCCTTGACCATGTACTTAATTAAAAACTCAAAGGCTTTTTTTTTAGTAGTTGGAGTGCTGGAAGTTAAAATTAATCACATTACTGTATTTTATGTAACCTAACTAGGGAGTTTCATTCGCCATTTGTGCTCCAGCACACCACTAGTTTAACATACAATGATATAGCATTCAATGATATAGCATTAGCAGCATCAAAGTTAGAATATAAAATAGTACATCATATAAATATCTGGAGCTCATATAATAATTGCATGCAATTATATAATAAAAATTAATATATAATTGCATGCAATTATTATATGAGCTTGTCTTTGATGAGAAAGGTAGCTGAAAAGCAAAAAACACTGTAATGCATCTATAGGTTGTTGCTGTGTGTCTGAGGGTTCTGGGCCTGCACAATAATACCACCATGAAGTATATCTGGGTCCAAAACCAAAATTGTAGTATATTGTGAAGGAATTTAGTGACAAAACTTCTCATGTAATGTAAGTTCCTTTAGTACTCATAGTTTGCCATTTCAATAAATATATGTATCTGTCACGTGACTTTAGATGTTCAACATAATCTATGGATTCTTGTAAACTGAAGAAGAAATTAAACCTTCTTTTCTCATACTAATTGGTATGTATTTAAAAATTCATAACTATTTGTCTTTTAATACAATATACCTTATTACTCTCCAGTGATTTGCCATACTGGCTATAATGAACTATAATGCTTGCAACTGTACCACCATTTTTGTTCTTATAACATCAATGAATATTATAATAATATGTATATCTCGTAGGAATGGGGATCTTCCCACCTCTGCTAACTTACATTTTTCTTAATTGCTCCTCAATGGAAGAAATTGCAATTTGTTATTTCCTTCTCTGTTGCTTTCACTAGGGACATCAAATTACTGAAAGTAAGTCATTTAACACTGTCACTACAACATAATTATTTACAGTTTATTCCAGATGAGGTGTGAAGAATTAAAAACCAACATTCTGTATAAAGACCTGATCACCACGGAAGCATATTTATGAAATTGTTTTGGTAAGATTGTTTTTTTTTTTTTGTTTTTTTTTTTTTTTTTTTTTTTAGTAGCTAATAATATAGTCTCTATATACATATAGTTTTGAACCAGTGAAAGTGTGAGCTGAGTTTTCTAAGGGTTAAATCAATAAAATGATTATGATGATAGCTAACCAAGTTTTACAGCTTTCAAATATTAGTGATAGTGGTAATTGGTGACAAAATATGTATATAGTATGTATTACATGAGCCAAGTATGATATGACTGAGATATTTTATTAGGAGGCTAATTTATTTTCAGGAGCCTATCACATCTGCCAGAGTATTATTAGTTGTCTAATCTATGTTAGATACCTTCACTGTGGTAGTTTGTACTAGGGGTGATAACTTAGCTGGTAAAGTTGGTCAAGACTTTATGATTGCTAATTTACAGGTGGCCTCTCACACTCCCTTGACTTAATTGGATAGTATTACAATGGAAAGGTAGCTGTAATAACCCTGAGAACCAGACCAGTTGCTATAACTTATAGGTATTTGGGAGTAATGAGCTTGTATTGTGTGATAACAATATCATAAGTGCATAGGTGCCAACTGTCCCGATATGAGCGGGACACTCACGATTTTGAAGCTCCTCTCCTGGTCCCGCCCTATTAGTGAACTTCAACAATAGTTGTCCCGATTACCGCAGGTAAACTGAAATCGTCGTAGGTACGGGTAACCCGAGACTAAATATTGCTTACTCAGCAAACAAACCATTTATGTGAACAAATTACTATTCGAATATAGTACGTGTTTTTTCGCGTAAATTATTTTTTTGGAGTGCTAACTGCTGCTGGAGAAAAGCTTTCATTGCATGCCATAGCTGAACCCCCTAAGGCCAAAAAAGCCAAGAGGAGTTGTCATTTTGACAATAGTTGGATCAAGGAATTCCCAGGAATTGGAGTGAGCTCTAGCGGTATTTCAATTAAGTTTATAGCCATACAGAGTAATTAAGGACAAACTTTGGAATTAAATAATTGTAAATACTGATTATTTGTCATTGCTATAATAAAACTTTTATTTGTACAGGTAATATACATATGCAAGGTGCAGTATTTGTGGGACTGACATTAGTATATCCCATGGTGGGAGAAATGATGTTGCCAAGCATATAGGCACTACTAAACACAAGGATATGACTGCTGCATTGTCTTCTTCAAGGATAGTATTTACCTTCTTCCGAGCCCAAAGTTCTCCAAAGGTGATAGAAGCAGAGGCTCGCTAGGCACTTTTTGTTGCTAAACATAATCTTTCTTTTTTAAGTAGTGAGCATGCTGCAAAACTGTTTGGCAAAATGTTTAGCGATTCTGAAATTGCTAAGAGCTTCTCTTGTGGTCGTACCAAATGTGCTTTGGTTACAAATGCTCTTGCACCACACTTTAGAAAGAAGTTAGTAGATGACATGAGTTTGTATCAATTTTCTATTATGATCGACGAGTCTAATGACAGCACAGACAAGTCTTGCATCATACTTGTGAGGATTCTTGATCCGGAAGTTGGTGACGTCTGTACTCGGTTTCTTGACATGCCAGTGGTCAATATTGGTACAGCAAAAAAACTTTACGAGGCTTTAAAGGCATCATTGGAAAATTTTGGTTTGATTTTTCCAAAGCCGTAGCTTTCATGTCTGACACAACTAACGTCATGAAAGGGGCTAGGTCAGGAGTTCAAAAACTTATAAAATCTGAAAATAGATTCTTGTATGATTCTGGTTGTATTTGTCATCTTGCTGATCTCACTATAAAGGCTGGAATGAAGTCATTTCCTGTTGACATCGACCAGCTTTTCATCGATGTGTTTTATCATATTAAGCATAGCAGCCAAAGGAAACAGGAATTTAATGATATCTGGTGCTCACTTTTCACATCGGAGCCTGAAGAAATATTAAAGCACTGCACTACACGATGGCTCAGTCTTCTTCGCTGTGTTGGGCGGTACATTTCACAGTATGATGGGCTAAAATCATACTTTCTTTCATGTGATGATCAAACTGATCAAGTACGAAGCATCATAAGTAGGCTTGAAAATCCATTAACTAATTAACAAAGCCAATCCTTCACTTTCTTTCTTTCATCCTTCCTCATATGGATAGGTTTAACCGTGTTTTTAAAGTCAATGAAAACACAATTTGTCTACTCTACTCAGACATGACTAGACTAGTAAAGCTGTATGCAGCAAATTTACTCAATACAGATACGATCAAGAAAGTAGAAGAAGATCTTAAGAAATTGTGTTTTGAAGAAGGTGATCAGCTTGACAAGGAGAATTTGGGGATAGGTACCAGTACATGGACATCTGTTTCTGCTTTAGAAGAAGAGAATGACATGAAACCGTTTTTTGAAGCTGTTAGAGGATTTATATTAATACAATAAAAAAGATGATTAAAAAATTTCCTTTTGGTGATAACCTTCTTCAAGATTTGGGTATTTTTGTACCTGATAAAGCATCATCTTATTCAGTTGATACAATCATTAGGTTAGCAAAACGATTTCCTCAAATTGAATTATCTGACTGTGAATCCCTTGACCAACTGAGAGAAGAATTTTTGGATTACACGCTCTCCCCTGCAGATCTTCCTACTCCTCAAGAGTACACAGCAGCTGATAAAACCAAAAAAATACGTATTGGAAAATATTGGTGGGAAGTGGGAAAATAGTTCGTCTTGATGGACAGCCCTGCTTTGTGTATGCTTGTTATGGGACTCCTGTCTATTCCAGCATCCAATGCAGATTCAGAGCGAGGATTTTCCATTTTACCAAAAATACATACTGATCAACGATCAAGTTTAAAACAATCAACTATAATAGATCTGATGTCAGTTAAATTTAATAGCCACAATTGTTGTTTTGATTCTGAACTTTCAGAAGATTTACTTAAGTCATGTAAAAAAGCTACAACTCTTGCTACACCAAATAATCTCTGTCATCCACTTTTACTATTCATATTTCACTCAGCCAACCATTTAGCCTCATTATAATTTTAATAGTATGCATTAATCAATAGGTGTGGTCAAAATGGGTGTGGTAAGCCGTGTCCTATACTATGTCCCGATTTTTCATTTCAGAAACTTGGCACCTATGTAAGTGTGTATGTATGTGTTTTGTCCAGATCCCAGTTGTTAGGGTGCATTCAGTTACAATGCTGCAGTTCTTTTCAGATGAACTAGAAGCTAACTGTCCAGTGTGACCATCCCTCTAGAGCTTATGGAAAAGGACTTCAGTCCAGAGGTGCAATGGTGGGTCACAAACCTAAAAATACTATTGTGTAGTAGCATAAAATAAATATTATATATAATTATATTAAAAACAATAATTTGGGATAATAATCCAGCGGCGTCGGAACGGGTGCGGCCAAGCTGCCATGGCCGCACCAGTATTTTAACAAAAAGGGGTGTGGTGTCTATTTTTTCCTACGCTTTGCCCGATCTCTTGGTAGTTGTCAAAGAAGTGCATGACAAGTTTAAAAAATTATGCCTTGAACTACTATAGTATGAAGTATTCATAGTTTTTTCCCCAGATTAATTTATTAGTGATGTGCTTTAGCACGAATGGCAAGTGAGGTGGAACAATTACTTTTTCAAGTAGAACAATACCATTGCATAGGGTGTACAGCTATGACAAACGGCGTATTAACCAACACTACTATATCTACCAATTCAATAGAAATGAACTCCAGTAACTTAACTGTGTCTCACAACATTCAGATCATATCAAAGACATCCTAATTCAAGTGGGTAAACCACAAAATTCCTGAAATTATATAATAAGAATCCGTAAACCAAGGAATTCTGTTCAGGGCAATATGGGATGGGGTCAACCACCAAGTGAACACAAAATTGTGTGATTTTTATCAGGTACTGCCTATTTGATTCTTGTTGTTTCTTGTGTGTAGATGATAACATACCACCAACATATTAAGTGCTTGTTGGTATCTGAATCAAGAAATCAGATGCTGCTCTGTGAGAAATAGTTCGTGCTTACTGAACCAACGAGTGGCATCCTTCCAGTTACAAAAGCCAGATACAAGGGTTGAATCATAAATGTTTCCCTTGATCTTGTTGTGATGTCCTATGCATAAATTACACATGTTTATGTTTATGTATACGTAATACCAAATACTATTTCATCATAATAATATATTTAATATACATTTTATTAACCTTCGTTACAATTCATAAAAAATATTCATAGAAATAATTTAGCTACAATTTTACATTTACTAAAACGTGAAATGACCTGTAATTACCTGCTTGAATGGCTCCCAAACAAGTAAAGCAATATGCTTTGTCACTGCCAACATCATAGTGTAGCCACTTCCACTTCCTAAACCAAGCACTCTGGAAGGAACGATAAACCACACTGCTCTTCCCGAAAGGCCTTCGAGGAAAAGCTATTTCAGTAGGCTGAAAGGGCTTCTCAGGAAGTTTGATAAGATACCACAAGCACCGCTACCACAAGCACCTCCACCACTAGCCATGCCTGACACTCTGCTCTGGAATAAACCAAAACGTGGTCACAATTGAAAAGTGGGCGTGGCTCAATAGAGTATAATGCCACACCCCTTAGTTTCAAAAACCTAAACGACCATGGCTGTTTAGGCCGTTCCGGCTCCTACGGCCCTGTATATGATAATATATAAATGGTTGACTTATACCTTTCAGCTCACAGTCCACTTCTTCTGATTAAGTTCCATCCCTCCCAAGCCCTTACTGTAAACTTGAGGGCCTCCTATAAAAGTAAAACATAAATAATTAAGTAAATAAATAAATAATACAAATAACTGTACACCATGCTACAATATACTTTCACCTGTTGGTATTGTATGTGAGTCTGTGCAGTGGCTCTGTGTGTCTGTAGGTGTGTGTGAAGCTTTCCATACACACCTCAAAATGTGTATTGTTTCAATAGCGACAGCATAGCCAATGCTTTCTGTAAATATATTGTGTTGTGTTGAAGACCAAAGCCCAAGCTGAACATTCCATTTGTCAATAGTTTAGATCACTTCACCATCATTCCACATTTAGCTAGCATGCACAATTCTTCCTTGTTTGTACAAGTGCATTATATAACTATCACTAACACATTTTATTACTCATTGCATCATTTCCAATTCCTCATCTTATCAAATAATCTAATATAGTACTAATGATGTACTTCAGCACAAATGGGGAGTGAGCTGGTCTGACTGAAATTTAAATTTGAATCTAGCCGCTTACAATATATATTTACTTTTTGTTATTTTGGTACAATTTATTTGTGCTATTCTTGCAGCACACGCACACACACGCACACACACATACACACACACACAAGTTTACTGGATATACCAACACAAGATTTATATCGTATTCTCTTCATGACTTAGACTATTGGACAAAAATTTTTCAAGGGTTAATCAAATAAATTTCCTAGGATAACACAGTAATATTGGTAAACCAATGGATGATGTATAAGCTAAGCCATGTTTCCAAAACCTTGAAAATGCTCTATTGTACCAGAGCTCTAGTTGATAAAGCATTTCGGATTCTCGACTATTGGACAATGGATTTTCAAGTAAGAACCAATCTGTTATGTAAGGCATATAGCCAGGATAACTTACCACCACCACTCAGACTGCCAATAGAATAGAAAATGAACTCTGTTAAGCTTGTAAGACCATACTGCAAACTTCACTCCTATCCTGTCTCCGTAGCTCTTGCCAATAATTTTTCCTGATTATTAACTAACAGTCCAGTGGGAAATTGTACTTTTGATGCAATATTGTGACAGAGTGGACCAAAGCATGAAACTTAGCACAGTGTTTGTTGAAGGTATGTAGGGTGCCATCCAGATATACATTCCTTTACAAAAATATGTCTTACAAGAAACTTTGGTCAATATAATCGGCGATACCCGCGAATTTTTTTATTTGCGCGCCCAATACAATTATTATAGCAAAAATAAAAAAGGCGATATTACAGGCAGCTAGACTATTTAATAGAAGAACCAGCTACCCTGATAGCGAGCCAGGTGTAGCAAGTTTCAGAGAATTTATTCCAGTAGAATAAAACCATAATATTTCGGCTTGTGGAGTCTTCTAGTGGTTACTGAACTGAATGAGGGTGACTGAACAAGGAACTTTGTATAAACAGATGATACAGAACATGAGATCATTGTGTGGTGGGGCACAGCCCATGGGAATGTTAGTAGGTGTTGGGAGGTGTGAAGGTGTAGTCATAATTGAATTAGTGGCAGTCATTTTGGAGGGGCCACTAATTAAATTACGACTACATCTTCACACCTCCCAAGTAATGTAATACCTCTAATATCGCCATTTTTTATTTTTGCTATAATAATTGTATTGGGAGCGCAAATAAAAAAATTCGCGGGTATCGGCGAGTATCATCAGCAACTTCTTCCAACACATGATGACAAGCCTATGCTTCACTGAAACACCAGTCACCCCAGCTCTGAATAGAGTATTGAAATGGGAAGTCTGAGCAACAATACTTTCCCTAATCTGTCCAGCGACGTCGGAAGCTCCGTCGCAGCTATAACAGCTCAAGACCCACGCTCTGTGAGGCTTGCTTCATAGAAAGCAAAATGGAGCTCACTGCGTGGGTGGAAAGGACTAGGTCGGAGAGAGGTGTGGCTTTAATATGCATTTTTGGGGGGGGGGGGTGGCGACCCGTCTACGCATTGGCCAGGAATGATTCCAATTTCACCCTATACTTCCCATCCAAGGTTTCCAGGAATCTTCGATACATTCAATCGAAAAATATTCCTGAACCGGGTGAATTTAGTACGGCCATGTCCACAGACCCTTTCCTTCCCCACGCCCCCAATAATGAAAGGAAAAGGGGGTCTGCTAAGCCAGATTAACCCGCGCGGTTTATGTTCCCCAGCGACCGCCGCCGCCCATAATGCGAAATGTTTTTTCCGCTTATGCTAAGCAGCCTTGAGCGAGCTAGCTGTGTTAGCACACACCTTGGACGTGTTAGTACACACCTTGGACGTGTTAGCACACACCTTGGACGTGTTAGCACACACCTTGGACGTGTTATTGTGCGGGCAGAAAATTGTAAGGAAGAAAAGTAAAAGCTAGCTATAGCTATGAAGAACTTCAAAGTGCCACTATTATTTTTGCTCGTATTGGTGCAGCTTATCGGTACAATTTCTGGTCAAACTTGCAGCAGTACTCACCCTCAGAAAAGAATATGGATACCAACTACCTGGAGGATTATTGTGGATACTGCAGATTATACTGATCTTCTTGGAAGTGGTGCTTCCTCGTGGGTTACCCGTAATATAGATGGAGGTGGGTCTTCTTTTGGTCAGTTTGGAGGGATATGCAGAAGAACTTTAATGGCATGTGCGAATACGGACACTGGTACTGAGAATAACTGGGTCTTCAGTCCCTATATCAACTATAAAGCTGCCCGTGAAGTATTTTATAATGTCAGCTCTACTTATTTTACATTTTGTGGCAGTTGTCCTAGGTATCTTACTGCTTATCGCTATGATACAAATGCTGCAAGTGAGACAGCTAGAACCAATTTTGCAAGCTACAGTCTTCTAACAGGATCTGAAAGTTCGTCGAGATATAGTGCATCCTCTATGTTGATACAAACAGTACGTCCTTCTGGGATCAATGGTTTCTATTTTTCACTCAGAGACACAGGAGCGTGTGCCACTGTTGTGAGAGTCATCATTTATTATCGAGTGTGTGCACCTATGGTGAATGGACTTGTTATCTTCCCAGAAGTAGCAGTACCTCCTAGGAGTAGTCCAAATGAGGCATATAATGCTACCTGTGCTCCCAACTCTCATCCAGTAACTAGTCTAACAGTAGACATCACCAGTTCTACGAGTGTTTGCACAGTGAGAGATCCCAGAGGAGCTCAATGCGAGTGTAATGCTGGATACATCAGATTCAATGACACTGTTTGTGAAGGTAAGTATTGATTTTTTATTTGTGCATCATAAAATTATGACTATTACACCACCAGCAAACACAGTGTTTGTTATGAGTTCATTTTTTCTGAGACTCGTTTGTTCCAATCTTCATGATTGAATTGTTTCGTGACTTGATTACATGCAGCTCTGAGCATTAGTAACATTTATGATGATGATGAATCTGGTAGTAAATACATAATGATAATCTGATACAACTCTGTCTGATGCAATATTCTGTTATAAATATTAGTTATACTTTCATTGCAAAAAGATCATTAAAATTTTACAGGTTTACTGTACACGTAATAGGGCATTTGGCTTTGTTTTGTTCAAGTTCAAGTAATTTTACAAGTAGATATAAGTTGCAATTTAATTATGGTTACCTTTTTTTAGCCGTTCACCTGGTGAGTATTAGAGCTTATTTGAGTCAAAATTCAAACTAGATGCTATTCCGTGTCCAGCATTTCAATAATGTATTAGCAAACTGGTGCTGGTGAGTTGCTTGTCTGACAGGAATATTACAGGAGTGCAGAAGAAGGTTCTGAAGTTGCTTGCACGAGTAAGTAAAGTAAAATTATTCTTGTGTTCCCTCACACATATTTCCCCTTAACAATTTTAACTAGTTTTTAGTAGATACTGTTATGGTCTGAATGTAAGTTATGTATGTGATGGTTTAATGTGATCTGAAAAAAAAAATAGGACTTTTGCAAGCCTACCGTGGATTACCACAGTTATCGCTAGTGATCAGAGCAGATATTGTAATTTATATTGATTCTACTTACCAGTTAAAATGTGACTAAAGAGCAACGTGTTTTTTGTTCCTTGGTTTTATAATTTCTTCATTGTCATAATGCTTAATAAGGTTATGTTGATTGATTCAAATTAATTATTATTGTTGGATGGTAATTATTTCTTTGGTATTTGTTATTGTTAATTAATATATATATATATATATTATATTCATTCTGTGTAATTTTTAGAACCCACAGGTCCTTCCAGAATTTGAGAAATGTATCACAAAAGCCAATTTAGTGTCACAAGTTAAATGGGACAAACAGCCTCCACTGGTGGCGAGGTCGGACTCTATTAATATTTTGGGGACGATCGGACTCTCAAGGGTTGATACCAGTGTGTACCTGTCAACAGCAACTGATGGATCTAGGAAAACACAAGAACAATTTCGAATCGGCGATCTACTTCAATTCAAGAGATAGTTTTTCACAGTTATAGTTCACAATGGATGTTAGCAGTGGATAGCATTCATGGGGATCTAGAAATAGGACGACTGAGGGGCATCCTACGGAGGAGCCGTAAGTTTTTATATTATTCAAGTAATTATCGGCTGAAATAATTATATGGCCAATATTTTGAATTAGAACTTAATAATATTTAAAATTTTTGGGTTAAGTTATAATTAAAAATATTGGTTGTTAAAAAAGAGAAAAACATTCTTCAAGTTTATATATATTTTTAATTTTCAGACAAAAATAAATCCACTTTGATATTGCTATGAAACCCATTTGACGACCATGATTAAATATCTGAATGTGAACACTTTCGTTCCGGATCCCGCTTTAGAAGCGGTGAAGACCGGTGGCTTCTCCGAATTTTTTAAAATAGTTACTTTATAGCTAGAACCTTCAGATTGCATACACAGGACCCAATGCATTGGAGAGCATCTAAAATAGCTTCAAGCCAGGCTGCTTCGACAGTACCTCACAGCAGTTGCGTTTATTTTTTCCTCGGCAAAAAAAAAAAAACATCGGTTTCTCCGTCGATTTAAAAAAAAAGTTACCTTCTTCACACATCAGCTTCATTTATGGATCCAGTCATCTCCAGAGCTTTGTAGAAGCAGCGAAAAATTGCTTGAGCTCAGTAGCCTTCCATAACACATTGAAACAACCGCTTCTTTGCCGACCAAGACTTTGCGGTTGACTTACTGTCTTCTCCATTTTTTTTTAAAATCGCCAGTTCAACTGGGGCCTCCCTATTACGTCCAGTCTTGGTAATGCTTATTACATCATAGGAAAAAAGTGAGCGTGTCGTGTGATCCCGGTAACTAAAAAAATTTTTTTTCAAAGTCATTTTTTGGAAGATGGCGTCTACAAGTTTACAATGTGTGCAAGTTTTAGACTTTGATGCTGACTCTAGCGACTCAGGATCAAGCGAGAGAAGGGAGACGACATCTAGGGCTATAGGAGGCCCTGTATCAGGGTTGGTGGACCAGACCCCGTCAACTCTGATACTGAAAATGGGAGTCAAGAAGATGATCGAGGTAAGCTTGTCTTTCTTGTCTTTCTCTTGAAAAATAGCAAGCTTCTGTTGTGGAAAGGACTTATTTATAGCTATATTGAGATAGAGTAGCTGTTTAGCTATAATATATATATATTTCATTGAGTTTTGAGATTTGAAAGTGGTCTTGTGGTTTTTTAACAATTCAAATTTTCAAAATTTTTACCACATACTACTAGGACCAGATGTGAATGCAGCACCGACCCGATACGCAGATAGGTGACAGGAGCAGAGTCTTCCAGTGATGAGGAGAGGATACCGGACCTGAGTCTTCCAATGATGAAACACGAATAGGCAGCAGGTTCCAGTGTGAAGAAGGAAGTGGCTCCTCCTGCTCCGAGTTCTGGACGTCCTCGCGGTCGGAGAAGGTGGGAAAGAAGAAGAGGGTGGATAGGTAGGGGGAGAGTGGAAGAATAGAGGACAACACACCCATTGATATTCATAATCTTTTGTGTGAAGGACCACAGACTTTGATATTTGTGGCTCCCCCCCCCCGAACATCCCAAAATTTGTAATATGTATTGTTTGTTTGTTGTCGTTGTCTGTGTTTTTGTGGTGTTGTAGTGGAGCTTCACACTCGATGTAATGTGTGTGCGTGGAGTTGAAATGTTATTTGTGCGCTTTGGATCTAACCGGGGAGGTAACTCGGAGGGGGTTTTTCCAATCGGACTACTATGCCCATGTAATTTGAATGTGTGTGTGTTGTACCAGTCAATTTATAAATTATACATTTATTTTTATGATCTGTATCACCTGTATCTTCTTTTTTGTTGTGTGTGTGTATGTGTGTGCGTGCATTTGTGGAATGAGAGAGAGCAACCGTGACAAACAGTATGTGGCGCTTCCGGATCCAACCTGGAGAAACGAACTCGGGGTCCTTTTCGGTCTGTGACATCATCATGCCGTGTAAGGAATTTCATGACTTACTGATATTTGGGTGTCCATTGGGGGGGGGGGGTGTTCCACAGAATGTCAGAAAGCAATGAGGGGGGGGGGGGGGCAATTTAGCGAGGCCAGCTGTTATGTTACAAATATCATTGTTGTCTGTGTTTTTTTGGTATTGTATGGAGGTTCCGGATCCTAACCTGGGAGGATCGTTCAGTCTGTGACACCATCCATGCGTAAGTTGAATTCCACGTGTGTGCTTGTACTGCTTTTCATTTTCAAATTACACTTTCTCAATACAACTGATTGTTTCTCTCATGGACAATGTGGAGTATACATACCAGGGGTTCATACGGGAGGCTAGCCCTGGGATCCCCCCAGAATTTTGGGAGTTGAATAGAAATGAACTTTTGGAAGCATTTATTTTAGTCTGATATTGTATCCCATGTTCCTATCATAACTGAGCCATTTAGTGCATAGGAACGAACACTGATCATCAGTGTGAAGTATAGACTCTTATGCAAAGATTTGCATCAAAGTAGTGTAGGTTCCAAAAAATGGGTGTGGCGAAGTACACTCGAGCCCCCCCCCCAAACAAAAAATCCTGTATGAAACCGCATACAATACATCATAACGTTGGCAATTATATAGGATCATGAATAATTTGTTGTTTGTATTACAAATATCTTTGTTGTTGTGTTTTTGTGTATATGAAATTGTTTTGTAGTGGAGCTCGACGTCCGACATTTTTCCCTACACTCATAGATGTCTCCTACATGATCACAATTCAGCACCAAACACAAACAAACATATTTTATTGTTGAACTAATATATATTGGTATAAAAAAATACATCAAACAATATTATTTCTATTTTATACTGAGCGGAAAGTGGAATTTTTTGGGGGAAAAAAAGGTTTTTTTTTTTTTTTTTTTTTAAAGTATTAGTAGAGGCCCTAATATCTATTCAATTGTCTCAATCAAAAAATGAGAGGATTCCCAAAAACTGTTGGGTCTATTTCGTGATTATATGGTTGCTATGGGGTTTTCCCAGTCAGCATTGAGTTAAAAAAAGAAAGAAATGGTTAATGCTTTTTATCAGCGGTCGACGATTAGATTTTCCGCGCGCATGAAAGAAACAGTTCAGAACGACCTAAGGGCTAATATAGCCATGGGCCATTAGACACTTTGTGTAGCTAATTAATTATCTGTGTTTATACTTTATTTTTGGAGGGTTTGTTTCCCCAATAATTTCAGTAAGTGGACAACTGAATATAAGGTTGTTTTTGCTACAGTTCAATGACTGCACGCAATCAGAACGAAAAATCACTGTTAGATATTCATGAATATTATAGTCGTGATGTGTGAGCCTGCAGCAGCTAGAGTAGCTTTGGTTGTGACTTTTTAGCAAGCGTACGAATGGAAAGAATGTCCACACTTCATTCTATAGAACAGAAAAAAGTACCTTACCTTCTCTCAACTATTTTTTCATGTATGTTAATAACTTTTTTTTTTTTTTTTTTTTTTTGGTGTGTGTGTGTATGTGTGTTAATCTAAAAAACAGCCTTTGGATGTTAAATTGATATTCTCAGGATATTTATGTTGATTAAATTTTGACTATGGTTTCAGATGCTTGTTCCTTACCATTCAATGTCAATGCCACAAGTTCATCATTCGTTCTGACATGGAATAGACCAGCCAGTGCATCTAGCAATACATACTCTATACATATCAGTAGTGGTGGAACTAATCCAATGTCATTCAATCACACTAATAGTGGATCTTCATTGACTACACAGTGGGTTCATAAGATCTTTTACTTCTTAAACTCTGTGATTCATACTTTATTTTTGGAGGGTTTATTTTTCCCAATGATTTCAGTAAGTGGACCAATGTATATAATGTTTGTTTTTTGCTACAGTTTCAATGACTGGCTGCAATCAGAACAAAAATCACCATTTATATATTCACGACTATATAAGCAGTGATGTGTGAGCTGCAGCAGCTAGAGTAGCTTTGACTGCTGCACTTTTTAGGGAGAGTACGATATGGTAAAGATTGTCACTATTGAAACTGCTTGTTGATATCGCAAAGTATTGCCACCATTTGGTGATGTGCATTGTAGTTTAGGCCCTCCCCATGTGGTGTGATTTCAGCAGGTACTACTTTTGTTGACTGTGTTTTATATCTACGGAGCTTGTTTTGATCAGGTATAAGGTATTGCTGGCCATTAGCAACTGAACGACATTTCAATTTCTGTGTGGATTGGTTGCTCCTAGACTATGAGTTGAGCTGCTAGTAGTTCAGCTATGGAGCTTCCCAGTTTTCCTCACTAATCTTGAAGATTTGGAAGATTTGGAAAATTTATTCATACAGATCAAGAACACTATCATAAAATAAATTTGTTACTATGAACTATTACTTTTTAGTATAACCTATAATGTTTTAATCTGTCGATCTTAATTATAAAGTCTTGAAGTTAATTCATTGGGTTGGGCTTACAGACATGGCTTAAGGGCCTCAGCACTTTTTATGTGCGTCCTACACCCCTGATAAGAGTAGCTTAGTGTGTGTCTTGATGTGAAATGGCAACATTTGTGTAGATTAACGTAACTCACTCATTGTTTTCCTACTTCTGTAGCTCCTGGCCCTTCAATTTTGACTCCTCTGTGCTCAGTGGTAGTATGGCAGCCTCCAGCCAATCCGAATGGAATCATTACAGGATACGAAGTACATTACACTGGCGGAACACCATCTACCCTACCCGCGACTACAACTTATTCTTTTACGAGTGAAAATCAGAGAACTAGCAACACTCAAATTCAGGTAATAACTAAGCAATTCATCATTAGTTTCTTAACTTACTCCATTTTTAATAATCTGCCTGACATTTTGACTCTGCCAAGTCTTGTTTAATATTTACTGTACCTCATACAATATTATACATATGTGACCCGAATTGAAACGCGTAAAGGCCGAAAAAAGCCAAAAAATTTTTTTTACCTGGATAAAAAAAAAAAATTTAACAGGGGTAAGTACAAGGGTTTCTTGACTTCTGTGCAAAATTTCAGCGTTAGTAGATCGCGTTTTCATACACTAAACTTACTTTGTCTTTTGAAGCGGTCTGTGAATGAACTTATAAAAAAACGTCATCACAGAGTCACCATAACAACTCCCGCGAAATAGCTCCAGCCTAATAGTGTCGACCAATATGGCGGAGAGAATAGCTAACGCTATAAACCTTCTGGGTGCTGACAGCTTAAGTAAACTGATAACGTACTGTAAAAATGACGACAATGGCTTTTCAAAGCGCTACAGCATATCCAGTTATTGAACAAGAAGGCCAAAAGGCTAGAAATCTACAGAGAACGTGGTTTGAGTAAACAAACGGCCATTCTATTCCCCGCAAATGTGGGCATAACCGTGACGCGGAGAAATTTACGGACTTTAGGCGTCTCGTTTTAAAGAGATTTTTCTCGTAAAAACGAACGGTTAAGTGGTGAAAACGCGTGTAGTGTTTTTGTTTGTATATTTGCGGAGAAGCGGCGGAGGAAAATGCTTAAGGTCTCATCGTACTTCTTGATAAATTTTGGGCTAACTGAAGCTAAAAAATGTATTTTCATTTTTTTTTTGCAAATGGTCGATTTTCTGGGAGCGGTCACATTATGGTGATAACACAATATCTAGTTAGCTAGGTTGTTAATTTCATTTATCATCTGCATGCAGTATAAATGGATTTTATTATAATAGCAAATTTTTCTCTTTTTAACAGCCAATAATTGTTATTTATAACTTAACAATTATTAACAATTATTGACTGTTAAAAGGAGAAAAATTTGCTATTATTAGAATTATTTCAGCTGAGAATGACTGAATCATGGATTTTATTGAATTTTTAATGGATATGTATAATTATTTATATAATGTTTGAGTTATTATTATCACCATGTCTATAATTTATCTTGAAAAGATATCAGATGTTTTAATTACTGACTGTAGTCTACAAAATTAAGTTTAAGATGGTGGAAAGTTACAACATATTCTTGACTGTGTTATATATCACTTAGTAATACCTATATAACAATTTTTAGGTTAGAGCTGTAAATGGAGCTGGAGCTGGAACGTGGTCCAATCCAATACAAGTCTGCCAAGGTAAGGGATTAGTTTGTTCTTTTTCAGGGGAGAGACAGAAAAATCTGATTTCTTATTCTAGATAGTGTAATTGTTCAGTTGTTCGGTTCAAGTCTTACCTTCTCACTGACTATTTTTCATGTAGTGTTAATAACTGTATTTGTTTAGTTTTTTTTTGTGTGTGTCAATCTTAAAAACAGCTTTTGGATGTTAAATTTTATATTTTCAGGATAATTATGTTGATAAAATTTTGACTATGGTTTCAGATGCTTGTTCTCTACCATTCAATGTCAATGCCACAAGTTCATCATTAGTTCTGACATGGAATAGACCAGCCAGTGCATCTAGCAATACATACGCTATACAAGTCAGTAGTCCTGGAACTAATCCAATGTCATTGACTCACACCAATAATGGATCTTCCTTGACATACACAGTGGGTTCATTAAGATCTTTTACTTATTATACGATAACTATTATGAATGGAGGGAACCAATGTACCACCACAGCTTCAACTTCAGAAGGGGGTAAGAGAATCCTATTATTTTATAAAAGTGCTGAAACTGGGAAGTACTTAACAAAGAGGGGTGGGGCTCTTAACAACTCATGTCTACTGTAATTATATTATATGTGAACTTTTGAATGTAATGTAGTATAAGATAGCTGATATAATAGTGATTGGGAAACTCTCACTTCTTGCTGCTGCCTTACACTGTCCTCTCTATTCATAGGGCATGTCATATGTAGTCTCCTCCTTCTCTGCCTTCACTTTTGAAGTTTTTGCTGTTATTTACTCGCCTATGCCACCTACTTTTAGCTACAATAGTCACCATTTCCTTGTAATTCCATTTGTTTTCTTAATCACCTTCTACTGAAAGTGTCGATGCTTTACCTAGTCAGTTTGTGGTGATGCTTTACCTACTCAGTTTGTGTCGATGCTTTACCTACTCAGTTTGTGTCAATACCTACTCAGTTTATGTCGACCCTTTACCTACTTAGTTTGTGTCGATGCTTTACCTCCCAGTTTATGTTGATGCTTTACCTCCCAGTTCATGTCGATGCTTAACTACTCAGTTTATGTCGATGCTTTACCTACTCAGTTTATGTCGATGCTTTACCTACTCAGTTTGTGTCAATGCTTACCTACTGAGTTTGTGTCGATGCTTACCTACTGAGTTTGTGTCGATGCTTTACCTACTGAGTTTGTGTCGATGCTTTACCTACTGAGTTTGTGTCGATGCTTTTCCCACTCAGTTTGTGTCGATGTTTTACCTACTCAGTTTGTGTCGATGCTTTACCTACTCAGTTTGTGTCGATGCTTTACCTACTCAGTTTGTGTTGATGCTTTATGTACTCAGCCTGTGGCGACATTTTACCAACCTGACTCATCCAATGATTTATAATTATTAATAGCATAGGTCAAATGTAAGATTTTTAAACAGTTAAGTAGTTTAGACTTCTTATGTCCAATTTTATATAGACCCGTCAGTTCCCAGTAATTTCAGGACATACTGTGATGTGTTAACTTGGAGCACTCCTTCAGATGTCCAGGGTGAATTGACAGGCTATGAAGTCAACATTGAAATTGGAAAGAAACAGGAAACCAAGGTTATAGGACCAGAATCCTCCTCCTATCCTATTACAGATGATCAGAAGAAGATGGGAGCAAAGATACGAGTAAGCTGGCACATGAATATACAGTGAATTTAATTCCATACATGTATATGTATGGAATTGAATATTAACACAGTTTACCTAGTGAGCACTCATGGACACTTACACATTAACTTCCAAACGGTGATGAGTTAAATTTCACAATATGAATTGTGAGTGCCCACCTAATTTCTCATTGCTGACTAGAGTTGCATGAGTTCTATTCCATGCGATACAGATACAGAAATGGTATTATTTTGTGAGCATGTCAAGCATATAATGATTTTCTAAGCATTTATGGTATTTGACCTCAAGTTGTATTGACAATTTTTATACATGCTAATAGCTTTGGACATTTAACGTCTATTATTTGTACCAACTTTAAGTGAGTGAATTTTATGTATGGTGGTATAGGTCAGAGCAAGCAACACTAAAAATACTGGAGCATGGACCAGCTTCCACAACATAAATAGTAAGATGAAAGAATATTTTCATATTATGTACAGAAAACATTGAGTTATAAAGTATCACTTATCATTGACAATAATTTATAGATTAGTGTAATTCAGATAATTGTAACCTTGATTTGGTAGCTACTTCGTAATCTGAAAAGAGGCATGAAGATGTATTCATTGATCAATTTCTTATTAGTCTTACTTCTCATTAGTTGATGTTCAAGCTAGCTAGTTGCAATTTTCCAACTTAAATAATTCTACCCACTATATAGTCCTTTTTTCTTTTTTTTTTTATTGGTTTCTTAACTGTAATTCTTTCATTGTAATATATATGATTTTTTTATTTGGTTGAATTGGTGCCACTTAATTCTTTTCTTATCTGCAAGAACAGGAAAAAATTTTTTTTTTCAAGGAAGCCTTGAACCAGTGTCCCTCAGCTCCACAGTCAATGAATGACACTTACCACTGAACCTTGTGTCAATAACATTGATCTTGGAAGTCTGTGTTACCTTTTCTGTTGTCCCTCCTTCCCCCATTTTATTGGCTCTTGGAGTTCTCTGAGATTTAGCATGTTAAAATTTATATGTAGGCGCAAAAACCAATCCCCAATCCCATGTTCCCAATATAGCTAGCCCTTGCCCTGCCCATTCCCTCATTTTATAAAAACTCTCTGGAATCTGTTGATGCATCTTCTCCCGTATACTCCTAGTTTCATAAGTTTTGTAATATATATAATATATATTATTATAGATAGATAGATAGAAAGATAGATAGATAGACAGATAGATAGCTCTATATATTGGATGTTAAAACTACTTGTGGGGATTTGCAAATACATGTAGTTTAATTTATGTTCTATTCTTTTAGAATGTACTGGAGTAAATTCAAACTCAAATGAACAAAGCTCAAGTAAGTTTTGTTTTTACAAAATCGCTAAGTATAAACATTTCATTGAATTGTCAATATTTGGTTTCGTGACTTTCTATAAGCATACAAAATAAGATTAAATTTGGTTTGAGTGGCATTGGTCAGTTATATTCATGGACTAACAGACTAAAACTGTCTGGCTATCAGACTAAAACTGTCTGGCTATCTATTTTGAGTTAACTTTCAAAAAGTGACCAGTGTGTCATTCTATCTTTGTTGATACCATAGCTTAAACAGCTTCTTATAATGAAGAAAGAGAGTATGGTTAAGATTAAGGGATTCAATTTTTTTTAATGCTTAATTGTTTAAAAAAATCTATTCAGGTGTTCTGGGAAGCGTCAGCGCTGTTGATGTACTAATCATCATCATAGTAACAGCTGCTGTGTGCACAGCCATTTTTATCTTGATAGTTGTCTTGGTCTACATCTGTTACAAATGTCGCTCCAAGGGTAGCAGCTCCAGCAAGTCAAAGGATAACAGCTACAGTACAAGTACTGACGTCAAACTTAATAATTTGTACTAAGCAGATTTCTCATTTAATGTAGTAACTGTATGCCGTATAATGAATTTTTTGTACAATATTTTTATCATTCTGTTTCCATTATTTAAAAAAAAACAATTTTCACATTATCCAAGGGTGTCTGTCAAGTTGGATATATATATATAAAAAAAATTCACTAACTCCATGGATCAGTGTTGTTTCCTAAGCAATTTGCCCTAAAACTTTATCTTTTTGGGGAGAGGAGAGTTGGATATGCAACTCATAGCAGTCATTTACTCTTTCTTTACCACCACTGCCAGTAGACTCCCAATACTTCACAACACAACTAGGAACCTTCCTTCTCAGTGCAGTTCTTTACTCCCATTTATTCTTCCTTTACTACTGCAGGCATACTCGTTTAGATATTTTAGATCATTCCTAATACATCTAAGGTATTAACTATTTTGCTTCCAGAAACAACAGCATAATTCTGTATGCTATCGGCAAGGGCATATCTAGAAAATATTTCGTGGGGAGGCAAATGTTTAATAATTAATGTCAGTTGTGCATAGCATGGGCAAACTTTTATAAATGTATTTATTCCATGGTAGATATCTTCACAATGCTATATTTTAAGTATGTGACCTGAGATAACTCACGTTATCATATAATAGTGTCATCTCATGGCTATATTGGGCAAGCTCATTATACCCTTGCAGTTATAGCAACCAGCCTGGCTTACCAGTTTTCAGGGTTTTTACAGCTACTTTACTCTTGGAGCCTACACCCAACCAGGTTAGAGCAGCTGCTAAAATATTTGTGGGTGTGGGGGGCTAGAGAATTTACTGCCAACTTTACACCAACATATTTCACTCTCAGGTTATATTTTCACTCGCCTCTGGCTCATGAAAATAAATTAGCCTGCTCTTGGAATATTTCGCCATATCACAATCTGACTCATGTAATAAGTACTATAATATGCATATAATATACATTTATATAATAATACATAATATATATTTACATATATAACTCATGGCAGCAGCAAAATTGGTTTTATTTAAACCCAAAAAGGTAGCTATAATTAATAATTTTTGATTCTCCATAGAGCCTGAAATTGTTACCAAGCTTTTCACCACTGTATCTCAATAAAAGGTATGAATTATACTTATTAGGAGAGTTTTGGCTGCTTAGCTATTGATTATGTGATTTACTTCAACATGCCCCCCCTTTTTTTTTTTTTCTTCTCTCATGGCTAGCTACTACCAGTGTTGTTTTAGTTAACTAAAACTAAAACCAAACCCCTTAGTTTTGGGGGATTTGGTACGAATTACTAAAACTAAACTGTAGAGAACATGAAAAAAACTAAAACTAAATATTTTAGAAGACAGTAAATTCGTAATAACTAAAACTACCAGTGGCTAGAGTGGATGACAAAAACTAAAACCAAGCAATTTTTTTTTGTTGTAAACAATTCACCTTGAATTAAAAGGACTCAAATAGCCGGTCACGCATGCGTCTCGAACTGATGAGACGCATGTGTGACCGGCTATTTGAGTCCTTTGTCACTCATGCGCACATGAAATGAAAGGCGATCCACCGGAAGTCCGGGGCACAAACTAACACACGAAATTGCACACACTCAACTATGCACACGCTGCTCATAAGATATACACACACAATGACAATGTTCTCCTTGATCTTCTCTTTCTCTTTGTTCTTCTCTCTTCTTCTTCACTCTTGTGGCCACACCCACAAATCTTCAGGGAGAATTTGGGGAAAAAACTAAAACTAAGCATTCAAGATTTTTTTTTAGTATGAATGATATGATTGTTACAGCATGTGCATTATGTAATTTAAAAGAAAGACTAATCAATGTTTAAATGTTTATGATTCAAGTACTCTAGTAATTATTTCTGGACCTAACGTAGTGTTATAATATTGTTTCAGTTTGTCTTTCATTTCATCCCATAAACGTGCATCCAAATAAATTCTTTCAACATGAATGTCGGATAAAGTCCAGACAATGAAGTCGCAATAGCTAGCTTTGGTGATTCCTAGCTGCCCAATCACTTGATAATAATAGTCATGGTTCCTTTTCAACATAGGTTCATGATTCTCAATAGATAGGCAAAAATTTTACGTGATCGTCGTTTACCAGTGAGCGGGACCAAGGCTGAAAGTCATAATGCATATCGTCTATTGTGTTATCCTTGAGAGTGTCTCGTTCGCTTCGCTCGCCAATAAGTTTAGCAAAAATACTGAAGTGTCGTAGTGCGCAGGACAAAGACGGCTTGTGCTACAGCTTCCAAATTAGGAGAAGGCATCCCAAGGCCCTGTGCAACCTACTGATAGAATAAATAGTAAACGTGAGATACCCCGTCTAGGCCGACTTTCCCCAAACCGGTCACATCTGATTTTGCGTGATTCACCCCTAATACTGCCTCGCTAGCTATGCTCGCTCGCCAATAGCACATACCCGATTTAATTGTCCATCCCTAATAGTATCTCACTCGCTTCTCTCGCTCGACCACAAACAAATATCCCCGATTTTCAATTGTGACCCCCCTGGTGGTGTCTCGCTCGCTTCGCTCGCCAAATAGTCAAAAATGACCACTGGTTTAGCTACTACAAAAGCTGCCAAGCAACACTATAAAATATGTCGGTCAGTACGCCAGTCTGTCTGTCTGTCAGTCAGTCTGTCTGTCTGTCTGTCTGTCCATCTGTCTGTCTGTCTATCCATCTGTCCGTCTGTCTGTCTGTCTATCCATCTGCCTGCCTGTCCACTTGTCTGTCCCTCGTTATGCATTATTGTTGCTCTAGTTTAATTTATTTTAAAGATGTTTACCCTTTATAGAATGAGTGTGAATACAAAAGGAAAACCCTCTCTGGTTCTAGTCTTTCTTTTTCCATAGTAGTTGCAAAATTAAAACTGATAAATTAGGTACTTAAGAGAAGGTCTGAATATTCGTTAGAAGAGAACAGAATTGACTGTACTATGTTTGGTTTTGATTGTTCTGTTGAGTTACAATATGTGTGCATTACATTCTTTACTTGTGTTCAATAGAGTCACTTATTCTTTGCTATGGACTACCTGAGTGGTGGTGACCTCTTCTACCATGTCGTAAGGGTGCGGGGGTAGGACTAGAGAGAGCAAGGTAATGTCAGATAATGTAGACTGTCACATATATCAAACTATATCACTGTTTGAACAGATTTTATGCAGCAGAACTATCAGCAGCATTGCAGTTTCTCCACAAACATGGAATCATTAATTTTACAGGTAACCTGAACTTTATCCATATCAAAGCATATTGCTAAAGGCATAAATGTTGTCAAATTCTTCACATTAAAAATGTTTTACAGGAGAATTTTAATTCTTAACCATTTAAAATATATTCCTTTTAGGGATTTGAAAACTGAGAATGTGTTGCTGGATGCCGAGGGTCATTGTGTGTTGGCTGACTTTAGCCTGTGCTGTGAGAAAATCACCTCCAATGACTATGCGGGCACCGTGGAGTGCAGGTATGGTTGCTATAGCAAAATATTACCTATGAAATAGGATTAAGAAACTAAATAAAGCAAATCAGTAAAATATTTTTCCTATATTCTTATTGGTGAGCAAGCGAAGCGAGTGAGACACTATCAGGAGTAACTCAATTGAGAATTTGAGATATTCGTTTGTTTATATATATATGTGGACGTAAGTATGTCATTTTGTACTTTCACCCTCATGTTTTTGTGTTTGCTTTGTGATCTACCCCTCTCCATTCCTCCACTAAACAGAATCTTTCATGAGTTTAGTGATCCTGTAATGTTTACCCCTTTGTATTAGGTTGTTTCAAAAGACCACAAGACGCACTTAGGTCTTAAAACTTACTGTTAGAGTCAATACTGTGCAGTAATTATTTAGAACTTCTTGTTTTTTCAAGTCCCAAAATGTTATGGCGAAAAGTTACTATGGTTTTGAGACCTTTTACCAGATGTAATTTTAAAAAACTCGGCCGTTTATAGCATCTGTGAGTGCTTATTGTCAAAATGCTTGTTCTTTATACTTTGTTTTCCCGTTATTTTATTTTATTTTTTATTTCAGACAGTTGTGACAAGTGATGCTATGGCATTGAAGTCCCTTTACCATACATACTTAATTTAAAAACTCAAAGGATTTTTTTAAGTAGCTGGAGTGCTAGAAGTTAAAATTAATCACATTACTGTATTTTATGTAACCTAATTAGGGCGTTTCATTCGCCATTTGTGCTCCAGCACACCACTAGTTTAACATACAACTCCAAACATGCCATGTGAATTCATTTCAATGATATAGCATTAGCAGCATCAAAAATAGAATATAAATAGTACATCATAATAATATAAATATCTGGAGCTCATTATACTACTATAAATTAACAATTGCATGCAATTATATATAAAAATATTTATTTATGGTTTCGATGTTTCGTTAGGTCATCAAAAGGGAGATCTACTCATTTGCAGCTGATTGGTGGTCATTTGGCGTCTTGTGCTATGAAATGATATTTGGAAAGGTATGTGTGTCATCATTCATTGCTCTCTGTTTTGTTGTATTCAGCTGATATTGTATTTGTTGATGTAAGACTAAGAGTGAAATATCTTGCTATATCATCTCTGATGAGTGTACTGGTTCATTCTATGCTAGATATCTTCACTGCAGAAATTGCTAACTCAGCTGGTTAAGTTGGGTATAACATTCTGAATGTTATTAGTTTTAGGGGCTCCCCACATTTCCAGCTGATATATTGTAGCAGCTTGTCTTTGTGGAGAAAGGTAGCTGAAAAGCAAAACACACTGTAAGCATAAGCTATAGGTTGTTACTGTGTGTCTGAGGGTACTGGGCCTGCACAATAATACCATGAAGTATCTGGGTCCAGAACCAAAATTGTAGTATATTGTGAAGTTATCTAGCTTAGAATAAGTACGTATAATGAAGATATTATAAAGACACTGCAGTATTCAGAAAAAGAGTATTACATTTTGATAGACAAAGAATTTGAAGGGTATAACCGGACATTAGAAATGAAGGGGAAAATATGAAGGCGAGAAAAGGGAGATATTTTGGAATAGTATCTAATGTACAATAAACTATTTATTACATTGGTTGTATTTCACTGGCCTTCATCTTGTAAAAATACTTATATGTGTTTGTGAAATTGTCTCCCCATATTGTACGCTGACTTGTGCAATAAATATTTTATATAATTATATAATTATATTTTATATTATAATGTCGTACCTTTAACAATTATGGTTATGTAAAAGTTACCCTTCAATGGAAAAGTAAGCAAGAACTGGTCCAGTCTATACTGACATCCAAAGTGAACATCCCATGCAATACTAGCTTGCAGGTCACCATGTTCTTGAGTGCTGTAAGTTTCTTTTTGTTACGTCTTTGATATAATTGTCAAAATGATTGAAACTAATGTGTGCAGCTTTTAAACAGAAATCCCAAAGAGAGGCTCGGGTGTGTGGAAGATACACAACCGCTCAGAAAGCATCCATTTTTCTCGGGAATAGACTGGGAGAAGATTGACAAGAAACAATTACAACCTCCTTTCAAACCACAAGTGGTATGTTTATGTTTAGAATGCTTCCTTGTACCTGTGAGTGGATACGGGAGAAATATAAGAACTATTATGTTTACTTTAGAGTGACATTATGTAGCATAAAACAAAACTGTATACTACAGTTTTGTGTCATCTCTATATGCATAAATGATTTTGAAAAATCAATTAAGATTAAAAGCCAAACTAGCTGTAGTGGACCAAACTCTGGTGAAAGCTATTAATCAAGAAGTATTTAAAGGATTTACATCCTCCACTTCTGCTTTTACCAAACGCTTCTCTACCCTGGTCTAGGTAAGCTGGTGAAACTAGTTTGATGAGTGTGAGTATTATGTGTACATACCGGTAGCCAGGGGATGATTGGGGAGTTCAGTCAAACTCCCCTCCTTTTGAGTGACCGGAAGTAATAAATTAGCCACATTATATAACTTTGAATATTATCATCTGTTCGATTGTGCCGAACCTGTGATGGAATTCTCTGCTATTTCCTTAGATGTGCTTCATACTCTGTGTATGAATGGTCTAGTGTGAGTCCAAGTGACCTAATTAAAATTCAGCTCCTTGGCTACAAAACTTCACTCTCATAATGGTATGACTTGTTGGGGTCAAAAATTAATATATTTTATTACTCTCCAGTGATTTACCATACTGGCTATAATCAATTAGCTTGCAACTCTACCACCATTTTTGCACTTATAACATTATAATATGTATATCTCGTAGGAATGGGGATATTCACTCCTCTGCTAACTTGCATTTTTCTTAATTGCTCCTCAATGGAAGAAATTGCAATTTGTTATTTCCTTCTCTGTTGCTTACACTAGGGACGTCAAATTACTGAAAGTAAGTCATTTAACACTGTCACTACAACTTAATTATTTACAGTTTATTCCAGATGAGGTGTGAAGAATTAAAAACCAACATTCTGTATAAAGACATGATCACCATGGAAGCATAATTAATTATGAAATAAATTGTGGATATTGTTTGGTAAGATTGTTGTTTTTTTTGTTTTTTTTTGTTTTTTGTTTTTTTAGTAGCTAATAATATAGTCTTTATAATTATACATAATAGTTTTGAACCAGTGATGGTGTGAGCTGAGATTTTCTAAGGGTTACTCACTTACAATAAACAGACAAGGAGAAGTTGGTGCCTATGCTACAAAAGGTACAGTTAATATACCATTTAAATCAATAGAATGATTATGATGATAGCTAACCGAGTTTTACAGCTTTCAAATATTAGTGATAGTGGTAAGTGGTGACAAAATATTATGTATATAATATTATGTATTACATGAGCCAAGTATGACATGATTGAGATATTTTATGAGCAGGCTAATTTATTTTCAGGAGCCTAAAGTTAAATATCTTGCTATATCACATCTGCCAGAGTATTATTAGTTGTCTAATCTATGTTAGATACCTTCACTGTGGTAGTTTATACTAGGGGTGATAACTTAGCTGGTTAAAGTTGGTCAAGACTTCCTGATTGCTAATTTACAGGTGCCCTCTCACACTCCCTTGACTTAATTGGATAGTATTACAATGGAAAGTAGCTGTTATAACCCTGAGAACCAGACCAGTTGCTATAACTTATAGGTATTTGGGAGTAATGAGCTTATACTGTGTGATACCAGTATCAAAAGTGTGTATGTGTGTGCTTTGTCCAGATCCCAGTTGATAGGGTGCATTCAGTTACAATGCTGCAGTTCTTCCCAGATGAACTAGAAGCTGATTGTCCTGTGTGACCAACCCTCTAAAGCTTATGGGAAAGGACTTCAGTCCAGTGGTGCAATGGTGGGTCACAAACCTAAAAATACTATTGTGTAGTAGCATAAAATAAATATTATATATAATTATATTAAAAACAATAATTTGGGATAATAATCCAGCGGCGTCAGAACGGGTGCGGCCAAGCTGCCATGGCCGCACCAGTATTAACAAAAAGGGGTGTTGTGTCTATTATTTCCTACGCTTTGCCCGATCTCTTGGTAGTTGTCAAAGAAGTGCATGACAAGTTTAAAAAATTATGCCTTGAACTACTATAGTATGAAGTATTCATAGTTTTTTTCCCCAGATTAGTTTTATTAGTGATGTGCTTCAGCACGAATGGCAAGTGAGCTGGAACAATTACTTTTTTAAGTAGAACAATACCATTGCATAGGGTGTACAGCTATGACAAACAGCGTATTAACCAACACTACTATATCTACCAATTCAAATAGAAATGAACTCCAGTAGCTTAACTGTGTCTCACAACATTCAGATCATATCAGAGACATCCTAATTCAAGTGGGTAAACCACAAAATTCCTGAAGTCAGTTTGTCAGTCTGTTACGCTCTGGTTTTGGAGATTTCTGACATTAACCTTTAAACCATTGATTTGGGTATGAACTTACTCAGAATGACTATTTAAATCTTGACCTTTCATTGTGCTACTTTTTTGAATTTTGTGGGATTTTTGAGAAAACACGAAGCTTAACTTTGCATAGGTACTAGCTTTGTTGATAATACCTCCTAACATCATGTCTTAATCGTGTGAGCAAAGAATTTCTTGCTGCCTGCGATAGTTTTGCTTTATACTAGGAAATTAACAGAATTCTGGAAGTGGAGTTTAGTGTTGCAAGTATAGACTGGTGAGTGTCTCTGTCCTGTTCAGCTTCTACTCATAGGAAGAAAGCATTTACATGTAATGTGTTTACATTGCTTGAGCTATATTGATAGAATAGCCAATAAATTATTCCTTTGATTTGAGATGATTTTGTAATGGCTAGCTAGTGTACAGTAGCGCTGAGGGTTTGCACGTTTAGTGCTTCATTAACATAGGAGTTGTAAATAATCTCAAATGAAAACATTTGGTACACAACTTTATTATTTTGATATAATTGTCATTGATGTTGTCTTACATAATCTTGTTTATTTTGTTCCCTAGCCATGCTGCACAAGTGTTATGGTAACAGAGATGATGATGTCAACGAATGAGTCTGAGCTGTGTCCAGAAAGGAATGTGTCAAATGGAGAGCAATGGCACGTGACTATTGACTCTTACTGCCTACCTATGTATGCCTGACGCTGGACTAATACAAATATGAATCAAGGATTTCAAATCAGTAATGTTTATATTTTCAATCCTTTCCTTGTTAAATATCATTGAGCATTTTTTATAGTTATTATCTCATTGGAGTGATGGTAGTTAGATTCACAACAATCACAAGGAATGGATTTTAAAACATGATAGATGTCAGGAATTTATGTCCATTATTTCAAATGTACTGGAAGTACCTTTATGTACTGCATATCGTATGTAAGTAATCATTCTTTTTTTCAAATTATGCAATGAAATGCTTTTTAATAATTTTTTGGCTATTATGTAAAAAATGATTGTCTTTGGACTATAACCAACATCCTGAGGAGGAACAAAAGCCACAAGACAAACTGGAGCATGCTCCAATTAACAACAATGGCAGAAATAATTTTCTAGAAGGTACTCAAAAGTGACAGTGATTTACAGCTGTAAAGTACTCAAGTCCATAGGGATTTTTACATGTGACAGTTTCAGTACAGTCAGTCCACGATGCTTGCTCAGCTGTTGGGGCTGGTTTGAAGCATCAGAAAATGAACATTACCTTCAATCAACATATCTTACAACCAAGATTTAAATACTTGGTTGAATTTCTATTTTTTTGGTTGCTAATATGGAGAAATTTGTAATCAACGGAACTACTCTCTCTCTCTTTCTGGTGGTATGCTTGCAGGTAGTCAGTAGTGTTGGGAATCATGCTGTAGAGGACTGTTTTCAAATACACAAGACTGTCACAAAGGAGCAGACTGTTCGTAGTCTTCGTATCCTCCCACCAGAATATTCGTGACCACTTCCAGTAGTATTCAAATCTGCTGTCGCGTCTTCGGTCAGTTCAGTTGACAAGCTGTCTTCAAAGAAAGCCTGTTTACTCTCCAAAGATGACATTATGAAGGAGTTCCTGACAATTTTTGATGGACAGGTCCAAACATTGCTTGGTGAGGTATTCGAAACAAAAGATGCCAAAACATTTTGCATCAATAAACCTCGTACAATCCCATATCCACTTATGGAGTCTACAAAGAAGGGACTATCTATAGAACTCCTTGAACCAAGGCATTATTTCTAAACAAACTGATCCTATTGACTTATATGCACCCATCATGGTGGCTCGCCAAGAAGAATTCAGAACACATTCGGCTGTGTGTTGACTTTTCTTCACTCAATCACTACATCAAAAGAGAACACTTCCAGCCTACTCCCCTGGTACTTGCTGTAGTCAACACAGCGAGCACCAAAGCGAAAAATGTTTTACTGTATTCGATGCATTCAAGGGTTGCCACCCTAGACAGGCAGCTTCTCACCACATTTATTACTCCATTTAGATGGTACTAATTTCTGCATGCTCACTTTTGGCATCTCTTCCATCAGTGAGCATTATGATCATCGCATGTATGACACATTTCCAGGCCTCAGTGACTTCCACCAAGTTGTAGATTGTCATGTATGATGAGGATCTGATCAGCTATATTACCTATGTGCGCCTATTTCTGCAAAGATGTGAGGATCGAGGAATCTCACTTGGCAAGGATAATTTCCACTTTTACACAACGGAAGTGGTATTTACAGGAATCTGCCTTTCAGAAGATGGCTGTCGCATCAGTGATGATATTACTGGAGCTATTGATAACTTCCCTACCCCTTGTATTGGAACATACCTCAGATCTTTCTTTGGATTGGCCAATCAGTTGGCTGGTGGCACAAGCAATGTCAGTGCTACTCTTGCTCCACTTAGACCTCTTCTCAGTACAAAGAATGATTTCCTATCACACATCACATTCCGAATCATTTCTCCAGTTGAAGATTCTTATCTCTACCACTCTCATATTGGCAGACATTTGTGTGGTGCAGGGAGACAGCAAATCATTGCCTACAGGAACTTTGAGATTATGCCCAGGGTAACACAGTGTACCAGGATCTCTTGCATCTCATTTGTGATGGATTTCCATCCTCCCGTAAAGGTGACCTCCCACAACATCTGAAGTAGTTCTGGGGATTGTGACACTATCTTACTGTTGATGGTGACTTTATTGTTTGTATTTGCCACCTCTTCATCCCCACTGTGACTCCACCATCCTTGGATGTCCTTATGTGGCTTGGGTGTGGCACACTCTAAAAGGATAGGGCTCAGTTTTCTGTTTATTGGCCCGGGATAGATGAGGTGTATATGGCAGACTGCAAGTTCTGTCCGGATTCTCTTCCATCTCCTTGACTGTTCAGCAACAAGTGTTTATAGGAATGTAACATGAATAAGAACACTTCCATGACATGAATTATTGAATATCATACTCCTCCCTCTCAAGATGGAGTGTGGGAGCTACAACTTCTTAATTAAAGGAGTCATCTTCAATCAGCCACAGTTGTCGATGGGATCCATGTCCAGTATGCTCGGATCTCTGGGGTAATAAGGTTTCTATCACTTAGCAGTGGGAGGAGAGAGGTGGCCGTCTAAAATGTGTTTCAGCTGAGGGCACTACAACAGAGAGAGCAGTCCTTTGACACATAAATTGGTGATTACGAAGTAAAACTCTACCAGACTGAGTTTGCACTAAAGATTGTCAATATGAGTCAACTTCTGTCACTACTCCATCACATCCCAAGCATTGGAGATAGGTTCTGAATAGCCACATGAGTTTCAGTTGCCAAATTATAGGGTGAGCAAGCTGGTCATAACGCAATTCAGACTTTGGGTGCACTCTTTATCAAGCGGGCACACAGGAGACATACCATTTCATTATACAAGGAGTGTTTTGATATTGAAGGATCGACCTTGCCAGATTATCGCAATCAAGTGAACGACCTATCCAGGCAGTCTTGATGAGCTTCTTCATAGACTTGACCGTAGCATCAGCTTTTACTTTGCTCTGAGGATAATGTGGACTTGATAACATGTGATGAATTCCCCAGTACTTTAGGAAAGATAATACTTGTTGGAGATGAACTGTGGTCCACCATCAGATTACACAATATCTGGAGCCGACGTGCAACAGAACAATGACATGAAAAGCAGTGGTCACAGTTCCCATATAGGGCAAATATGTGACCAGTCCATGAGGAATTTGATAATCACTAAAAAGTATCGTCCTCCATCATTGCACAGTCCTTTGCCAGTACTTGAAATGGTTGAGAGGGATATGGCTTAGTGATGACTGGTTTACAAAAATGATATGATAGTTTTGCTTCACTTCATTCAGTGCCTTATAAGTTCAAAGTGATGAGAATGGTTTGGCAATATCTAGCAATTAAGATCTTAACATTTCTCACAACAACATAAAGCATGTTAAAGCAACCTAGAGTTAATACAGATCATATACTCTGACTTCAGCTGCAGAGGAAATACAATGAGTGATCCTCTCAAATATCACATTAGGGTTTACTAGGTGAGGAAGCCTTCGTGACTATGTAACTTATGAACAATTTAGTCCTCAAGCAAATTCTTAGTCCGTGTTCACATGTCACACTTATCAATACTCTATTATGGTATCAGTGTATAATATATATTTGCACTATTGAGATGGAAATTATAAAGATTTGTTATAGGCGTGACTATGTAACTTATGAACAATTTAGTCCTCAAGCAATTCTTAGTCCGTGTTCACATGTCACTTATTAATACTCTATTATGGTATCAGTGTAAAATATAATATTTGCACTATTGAGATGGAAATTATAAAGATTTGTTATAGGCAATATTCGCGATATCTAATGATGTGATGTTAAGAACCTCATGTACAGTAGAACCTCTGATAGTGGACTCCCGAGAGCAACCTACCACTATTATTAGTAAACTTTTGCTTGCCCCTTCCTATAGATAATGTAGAGTTGCCACCTACTAAGGCAACCTCTTAATTGAGTACTGAAAGCCCTAATCCTAAATTGTTCTCAGTTAGGAGGTTTAATGTACTCACATCTCCTCTAAATTAGTTCAAGTGAAGTATTACTGTAGGAGGGAGAATCTATGGAAGCTGGGGAAGGATGCACCTGAGTCAATTGAAATTCTTTCTGAACTCAACAACAGTTGATGTCATGTCAATATTTTTCTCCCTAGTCACTTGACTATGGAGTACTTGTGGTCACTTATAGCTCCAGGTGTGTGCCTACTATTCCATTTAACTATGAGGTCCACCTGTGCGCGTGTGTGTGAGTGTGTGTGTTGGTTATAATGTGGACTTCATCCAATATTTGGGACTTTTATTGAGTTCTTTCATTGTGTCAGAACCGAGGCATCAATAATGTTGCCACCAACACAGATACAGCTGGTGTTGTGTGAGTGTGACATCTTAGGACTGGCCCAGTACTGAGTAGATATGGCATGCATGCTAGGAACTGTGTGGTATTGTGTTTGCTTATAAACACTTCAAAACCTTCATCTTTGGCTGGGAATTGCTTGTACATTGAGTTCTACAACGAGCCATTCCTGCTATGAGCCCCTCCCTCACACTGTATTTAAAAAAGAACCCAGCTATTACAATAATGCAAGTTGTGCAAAAAAAAAAGGGAAAAAAAGAAACACACACACACACACACATACTAGCCTACCAGTATAAATGCATGTTGTGTATGCTGTTGCTAATTATGCAGAATCCAGCATACACAGTTTTAGGAATTATCTATTACCTTGGTGTGCCATCGGTTATAAGCTGACGATACAGCAAGAAATGCTCTACCTGTACACAACCTAGGGATTAGGGCATGCAACATATCTACCATGATGTACCTAAGCTAACAGTGAGCTGAAGATGCTGTGCCAAGAGATTGATCACTGAGACAGTTTCCTTTAAGGTTGAATCTTAATCTTGATGTGTGATTCTTTTTTGTGTTACGTCAATTCAGAGTGAAATGGCACAAGTGGCAATGAAGCATGAAAAAACATTGCGGACTCAGAGAACACACACACATTTATAGTGGAAGTACTTAATTTAAAACAATAACACGTAGCCTATAGCCAATGAATTTTGGTGATGATATGGTAATTATACCATTAGCAATTTAATAAAAACTATCCAAACTTTTATTCATTTTTAAGATGTACTTAAAAAATGAAAGTTTTTGACTACAACAAAATTTATGTATATACATGGCAATTATAGCAACTAAAATGTCAACAACAACTACAATAAATTGTTGAGTATATTGCAGTATAGCAACTTGGTACTGCTCGACTTCTTCACTTGCTCATGATGTGGCTACCAATAAAGGGGAAACTCTCGTAAAATGTCTGCAACAATAATGTAAAGTAAATAATAACATAAACACAAACAAACAAACAAGTCAGAGAAATCAGCACTTGGTTATGTAAACAACTAAGAACCTATGGTAGAGCAAACTGGTATAACATGCTAATTATAAAAATATTAAATCAAATTTATAAAATGATACGTTTCGGCAGGAAAAATAACACATACATGTATGTACAGCATTTACTATCTCTAGCTAAAAATTTAGTAAGATTATAACAAGAAGTCGAACAGCCGGGCTACGGTTTCAATCAATATATTGTTAGCTGTAAACAGATGTACGCACTTCTGCAAGATTACATGTGCAAAAAGATCACTCTACAATAAAATCTTTACACAACCATGCACCATTCTTTGCCCTTAGCTTCCTGAACCCTTCAATATTACATTCCTCTTGATAGCACCAAAACAAGTCAACCTCCTAAATCCGATACTAACCATACCCCTCACCTGGTACAGTCGGCATGCTTGCCTGACGCCATGGACGTGCAACACATTTCCCCGATGGAATGCATGCTCAGCTGGGCAGGACCAATGTCCACTGTACGGACACCAAGATTCGCAGACATCTTTGGACCAATGGTAGATCCACAAGCACTGTCATTATGAACAACAACCTCCTACACAACAACTATAATACAAATTACAATAACATTTAACTGATCATGAAATATTGAAAGAGTACAACAAAGAGACATGGATATATCACTAGCGACTATTACAGCTTTCTGAGCTTGACATAACTATACCTAGTCAAAGAGAGGATGCTGATCATGAAGAGTGCCTAGTTAAACCTAATCCAACCATCGTTATCACAAAAGGGCAATCTGAATTAATTCATCATCGTTATCCTTTTTTTGTCACAATAGCATCTTAACTTTGCTACACTGGTGACACTTTTCTGTGTACCATTACACAATTGACAGTTTTCAATATTTACCTGGACTGGTACATCAGCCTATTTACCTGGACCTGTATATCAGCTTATTAACCTGGACTGGTACATCAGACTATTTACCTGGACCAGTACATCATCCTGCTTACCTGAACTGGTACATCAGCCTATCTGGCCACTTCTCTAAGTAATTGCAGTCTCTGGTTGCCATTAAGACCTGCAAAACAAAGCTAAAAATACATAATCAATAATAATAAGTAATTAAAAATTAATTTTTTTTTTGTATTTATATATTATTGCAAAAATTGTGCCAGTAATGATGAACAAGCCAGCCCTGCAAACAAATCATACGAAATCAAAATTGAAAAAATGCCCTAAATATGTGATGACAGGCAATTCAAGGTTTTGCCCAGTATAACTTCTGTTGTATCAAACTTAAAGCCATTCTGACTACTTTAATAACTAATGACTCTTGAACAAGCTCTCAGCTACAAAAAAAATTGGCCCATGTTACTTTTGTAGTTTTAGCCAACAGATATGGAAGTACTACTTACCTCAGCTTCCCCCGAGTACATAGTAGTGGTAAAAAAACAACCACAAAAAGCTAGTTGTGTACTTGAGCACAAATGGTGAGTGAGGATCCCAGTACATAAACCAAAGTACTGTTGAATGACTAATTTTAACCTCTATATAACTCCCTAGCTACTAAAAAAAAAGGTCGAGTTTTTAAACTACCTAATTACGGTAAACGGTTTCCATTGCCATAGTAACCACTCACTGCAACTGTTTCACTTAAAAAGAAAAAAAATGATGAGTTTAGCCAATACTCACTAATAACATGGACATATATTTTACATCATAAACACCACTATTAAAAAAATTAAGATAAACATCCATGTCATTCCTTTTAAAGCTCTTCCAACATTTGCATGTGTGCTACTACACTGAGACTACTGTCAGTGTTTGTAAACAAGCTAATCAACCTGCGTTACTAGGGCATGATCTTACATAAGTCATACAACAACTGTTTAAATAACTTCATAGTGCTGTAACAACTTGAACATCTGTAACTATTTCCTAGAGAGAAACAAAAATTCTTTAACTATATTCCACTAGGGATTACGTATAATGATAATGTAATTATTATAAATATATAATACTTCAAGTCTTAAAATGATGAGTAAAGCATCATCTTCAAGATGAACTACAGATATATCAACTTGGCCCCACCCACCCAAAGTGATCGGTTTCATCGTCCACTCACCCTTTATCTATTCGGTACGATGTTACCCCCATCAGACATGATCCTCAACACTCTAAACTTTTTTCACACATTCAGTATACTTTTATCTCATAATTGTAGCTATTGATACTTTTTGGAATTTCTCCTTATTTTTTTTTTATCAAAAATTCATTTTTTTTTAGAAAAACTTGCATAACGCATATATGAGCTTTAAGATGATATATAAACATAAAAATAAAAAAAAAGTGAGAGTAAGTTATGATGTACCAAAGTATGACCACTATGGGAAAATGTAGTTTTGAGATAATTGAGGTTAAACACGACATTTGTAATGACAGCTGACAATGCCTGCAAGAAAGCATAATATTGCATACAATGAATATTTAGACCTAAATTAAGGTTTTAGAAGTTATCTTGATATATTGGTTAGACCAAGTTCCATTAAACGTTACAGTAACATCTGATGGGGGCTCGGTCCAATCGTTGGATGGGACGTCACTGCCGACACCAACCCCGTCAGAGTCAGCCTGATCATCATGACTGCAACTAGCCTCAGAATCTGACTCAGAGGATTCCTCCTCTGAACTACTTGATTTGGCATCATCATTTTCACTTGACTCTGCATCATCATTTTGATCTGACTCTGCATTGTCAAGTTCATTTGCTTCTGCCATATCACTCCTAGACTCACCACCGCCATTCTCATTAGCCGAATGCCCAGTATATAATATCAGGCCCGTAGCCAGAAATTTCAAAGGGGGGGCTCACGGGCATGGCTGCGAATTGGACTACATGGAAGAGAATGTGCCCTTTTGATGGAAACAAATGCACAAATTAATTTCCAACGCTATTTCCTATTGTTTGTTCATTTCACTTTTAGCTTTAGCTACCCACTCATTTTGTTATTTAGCTATCTAATTTATATTAAACCAAATCAATAAAACCAAAGTATATTTTTAATTGTAAAATATTATCAAACAACAAAAAAAATAGTAATAACTTTACAGCAAACTGATTGATTGCATTCGTCTTGGGTTTTTCTCTAAATAAGATTTACATACTTTTTCATAGTTCATATGTATTAGAGCAAGAGAACTCAATCGTTCTTCTGTCTGGGTGCATCTCAAGTATGAGTTCAGCCTCTTTAAAGCTGATGCAGATCGCTCACAAGAGCATGAACTCAGCGG
>WLWD01005980.1_pt1 | contig 46761 bp, 56 predicted proteins | sample 6712731 | NCBI WGS metagenome assembly WLWD01 (sample SAMN12718690, study PRJNA576275) | sponge metagenome | isolation source: marine sponge | host: Mycale hentscheli | place: New Zealand: South Island, Marlborough, Capsize Point | collected 2014-11-01 | reverse complement strand
GGGGCTCCATTTCTATTCGAGTTAGTGGCGGTGGTAAGTTAATACACTATTTGTCACAGTTATAAGCCCTACTCAACAGTATTTACTTGAAAATTCATTGTCCACTAGACTTACCACGAAGGTAAGTCTTGCGTAGGTATGTTCAGTTGTGTAAAAGTATTGTGCGTTACAACTACTATTAAGAATATCACAAAGAAAATTTTTAATCACGTGATTTGATTTTGTTGCTTCTTTTTCAATTCAAACTGTTGCGGGAGCGGTTACTATGACATTGAAACCCCTTTACCGCATACGTAATTTAAAAACTCGACTTTATTTTAGTAGCTTGAGTGTTAGTTGTTAAAATCAAATTTAACAATAGTGTAGTTTAAGGCTCGCTCGCCATTTGTGCTCAAGCACACCACTAGTTATTGTTAGTTTGTGGTTTTGTTCTAATTGTGTTTTACTGTTCCTATATGTTGTTGTTGTTTGTGAGTTTTAATGTGGTTTGTGTGTGTTGTTGTTGTTGTTGTTGTTTGTAGCGTATATTAGGTCTATTATCAAACCAGGAGCTGCCGGACTTCCTTACATCATTACTCATCACTCCCTCGTTTGAGGAGAAGCTGCAATTACTGGATACTACAGAATTAAACGAGAGATTCAAACTAGCTCTGACACTCCTGCAACGACAGATTAGTGTAAGGGGTGTGGCTGTGGCACTAATTGGAAAAAATGCAGGGGGTGTGGTGTTTTATGTGTGTCCTATATTACTAGATTCACCTTCATAACACTAGCTAGCTCCATGTCCTATATTACTAGATTCACCTTCACAACACTAGCTAGCTCCATGACCTATATTGCTAGATTCACCTTCATAACACTAGCTAGCTCCATGACCTATATTACTAGATTCACCTTCATAACACTAGCTAGCTCCATGTCCTATATTACTAGATTCACCTTCATAACACTAGCTAGCTAGCTCCATGTCCTATATTACTAGATTCACCTTCATAACACTAGCTAGCTCCATGACCTATATTACTAGATTCACCTTCATAACACTAGCTAGCTCCATGTCCTATATTACTAGATTCACCTTCATAACACTAGCTAGCTCCATGTCCTATATTACTAGATTCACCTTCATAACACTAGCTAGCTCCATGACCTATATTACTAGATTCACCTTCATAACACTAGCTAGCTCCATGACCTATATTACTAGATTCACCTTCATAACACTAGCTAGCTCCATGACCTATATTACTAGATTCACCTTCATAACACTAGCTAGCTCCATGACCTATATTACTAGATTCACCTTCATAACACTAGCTAGCTCCATGACCTATATTACTAGATTCACCTTCATAACACTAGCTAGCTCCATGACCTATATTGCTAATTCATCACCTTCATACACTAGCTAAGCTCCATGACCTATATTATAGATTCACCTTCATATTCATAACCTAGCTATCTCCATGTCCTCTATTACTATATTCACCTTCTAACACTAGCTAGCTAGCTCCATGTCCGATATACTTATTCCCGCTTCATAACCTAGCTAGCTCCCTGACCTATATTACCTAAGATTTCACCCATAAACACTAGCTAGCTCCATGTCCTATATTACTAGATTCCCTGCATCCCACTAGCTGCTAGCTCCTTACCTAGATTACTAGATCACCTTCATAACACTTAGCTAGCTCCATGTTCCTATATACTAGATTCACCTCATAACCTAGCTAGCTCCATGACCTATATTACAGATTCCCTTCCCGACCAATAACACTATCTAGCTCCATGACCTAATTACTAGATTCACCTCATAACACTATCTAGCTCCATGACCTCTAATACTAGATTCACCTTCATAACATAGCTAGCCTCCATGACCTATATTCTAGATCACCTTCATAACACTAGCTAGCTCCATGTCCTATATTACTAGATTCACCTTCACAACACTAGCTAGCTCCATGACCTATATTGCTAGATTCACCTTCATAACACTAGCTAGCTCCATGACCTATATTACTAGATTCACCTTCATAACACTAGCTAGCTCCATGTCCTATATTACTAGATTCACCTTCATAACACTAGCTAGCTAGCTCCATGACCTATATTACTAGATTCACCTTCATAACACTAGCTAGCTCCATGACCTATATTACTAGATTCACCTTCATAACACTAGCTAGCTCCATGACCTATATTACTAGATTCACCTTCATAACACTAGCTAGCTCCATGACCTATATTACTAGATTCACCTTCATAACACTAGCTAGCTCCATGTCCTATATTACTAGATTCACCTTCATAACACTAGCTAGCTCCATGTCCTATATTACTAGATTCACCTTCATAACACTAGCTAGCTCCATGACCTATATTACTAGATTCACCTTCATAACACTAGCTAGCTCCATGTCCTATATTTTGTCCTACTGAAGTTTTCTTGTAATATTTGGTGAGCGAGGGAAGTGAGCGAGACACTATCAGGGATAACTCAATTGAAAATCAGGGATATTTGTTTATATATATGTTTGGACGTATGTAAGTCATTTTTGTACTTTTGTACCCTCGCGATTTTGTGTTAGTTCGGTGTTCAACCCCGTCCCAAACTTCACTAAATAGAATCCTCTGTTTATCGATCATTACCCGTATCATCTTAGAAATTGAATTGTTTACCGCTTTGAATTCTTTTGCGGGTGCAGTTAAAACGTGAAAACTTACGGGACTTCCATTTCTATTCGAGTTAGTGGCGGTGGTAGATGGAAGCTGAGACTTTTGAAAACTAATGTTCTTCAATGATAGCATTTCATAAAACAAACTCTTGAAATATTCGGTAATTAGGAAGAGTTTAGTATTTAAGCACATTTTACGTACTTGTACTTAAGACTCAAGCACTGTAGGAAGTGCTTGAATCCATCCCTGTCTCAGTATCTCCTCTCAAACCTCACTTGTGAAGTTAGCCTTACTTTTTGAACTCAACTTCACCTTTGACCTTAATCCCACAGACAATAAATACTGGTGGGAAGATGAAATATTTTTCATGAATGTAATTTTTAGACATTAAAGTTGCAGGCAAGTCCTCGGCTCCAAGAAAAAAGGGAGGCAACACGTAGTCAGGTAGGTGTGGTTACTGTGGGTGTAGCTAATGTGTGGGTGTGGCTAGTCTGTGGGTGTGCCATTCCGGATTGTAATGATTTACAGTTTCCTCGAGGATTAGGATGGGGCATGCCTGCCAACAAGAAGGTCAGAGGTCAACCTGATGAAGATGAAGATGAAATGGCAGAATTAGAGGAGAAGTTGAAAGCAGCTGAACTGCCAAGCCACGCCCTCAAGGTGGCGCAAAAGGAACTGAAGGTATGTGCACCAACTGTAGAGTTCTTAGAGTTGCACCTCAAGCTAGATATGACACCATGGAACACTGCACACCCACATACTGGAATACTGTACTGGAAAGACTTGTCCAGACCCTGTAGGAGCAGAAGTTGGCAATGCATAGCCAGTTACCAAGCAACAGGAATACATCAGTGTGGTAGTGTAGCCTGGTCACCATAGCAACAGGGATACATCAGTGGGGTAGTGTATCCTGGTCACCATAGCAACAGGGATACATCAGTGCAAAATTATAGCCTGGTCACCATGGCAACAGGGATACATCAGTGGGATATTACTAGTTGTGGTATTGGATCAAGTGTCTTTGCTATTTCACACATTGTAATTGGGTCGTGTGACTTGCCAGTTTATAAGTCATCTAATCATGTGATCTGCAGAGATTACGAGGGCTACCTGCTCATTTTCCTGAGCACGCTGTGTTGAGGATCTACCTAGAGACGATCCTTGAGTTGCCATGGGCAACGAGAACCAAGGATACTCTGGATCTACAACAAGCCTCTCTGCAACTTGATAAAGATCATTATGGACTGAAGAAAGTCAAGCAACGAGTTCTAGAGTTCCTGGCAGTCAGGAAACTTAAGAACTCTCTTAAAGGTTGGCTGAAACTATGAGTTCATCTAGGGTTACTGCACGAGGAGGGAGTTGTGAAATCACTTGTTGCTACTTTTTTTTAATTACTGACTTAATATGAGCTGAAAGTATTACTGGACCTAATATCTAATAAGGTGAGGTACCTTATATCTGGCTGGGTGTCCCTTATCTGAGTGTGAGGCACCTTATATCTGGCTGGGTGTCCCTTATCTGAGTGTGAGATACCTTATATCTGGCTGGGTGTTCCTAATCTGAGTGTGAGATACCTTATATCTGGCTGGGTGTTCCTAATCTGAGTGTGAGGTACCTTATATCTGGCTGGGTGTTCCTTATCTGAGTGTGAGGTACCTTATATCTGGCTGGGTGTCCCTTATCTGAGTGTGAAGTACCTTATATCTGGCTGGGTGTTCCTTATCTGAGTGTGAGGTACCTTATATCTGGCTGGGTGTTCCTTATCTGAGTGTGAGGTACCTTATATCTGGCTGGGTGTCCCTTATCTGAGTGTGAGGTACCTTATATCTGGCTGGGTGTTCCTTATCTGAGTGTGAGGTACCTTATATCTGGCTGGGTGTTCCTTATCTGAGTGTGAGGCACCTTATATCTGGCTGGGTGTTCCTTATCTGAGTGTGAGCACCTTATATCTGGCTGGGTGTTCCTTATCTGAGTGTGAGGTACCTTATATCTGGCTGGGTGTTCCTTATCTGAGTGTGAGGTACCTTATATCTGGCTGGGTGTTCCTTATCTGAGTGTGAGGTACCTTATATCTGGCTGGGTGTCCCTTATCTGAGTGTGAGGTACCTTATATCTGGCTGGGTGTTCCTTATCTGAGTGTGAGGTACCTTATATCTGGCTGGGTGTTCCTTATCTGAGTGTGAGGTACCTTATATCTGGCTGGGTGTCCCTTATCTGAGTGTGAAGTACCTTATATCTGGCTGGGTGTTCCTTATCTGAGTGTGAGGTACCTTATATCTGGCTGGGTGTTCCTTATCTGAGTGTGAGGTACCTTATATCTGGCTGGGTGTTCCTTATCTGAGTGTGAGGCACCTTATATCTGGCTGGGTGTTCCTTATCTGAGTGTGAGGCACCTTATATCTGGCTGGGTGTTCCTTATCTGAGTGTGAGGCACCTTATATCTGGCTGGGTGTTCCTTATCTGAGTGTGAGATACCTTATATCTGGCTGGGTGTTCCTTATCTGAGTGTGAGGTACCTTATATCTGGCTGGGTGTCCCTTATCTGAGTGTGAGGTACCTTATATCTGGCTGGGTGTTCCTTATCTGAGTGTGAGGTACCTTATATCTGGCTGGGTGTTCCTTATCTAAGCGTGAGGTACCTTATATCTGGCTGGGTGTTCCTTATCTGAGTGTGAGGTACCTTATATCTGGGACCTTGTGAGATGGTCAGTAAATCTATGCATACGTTACACCACTGCGTGGAGGTTGGTGTGGGACTTACACAAGGTGAGGACCTAAGGCCGGGGATAGTACCGACTGAATGGAGTGGTGCAACCATCTAGTAGAAATGCATAAATCTTAATATTTCATTGTTCACTTACTGCCTTCCTCAGAGGTTGGTATGAAATATATTCACTGCAAATCTGATACGCCACATGTTTACTCGAGAGGTGATGCTACATACCTGTGTCCACTATTGAGAGGTGATGCTACATACCTATGTCCACTATTGAGAGGTGATGCTACATACCTGTGTCCACTATTGAGAGGTGATGCTACATACCTGTGTCCACTATTGAGAGGTGATGCTACATACCTGTGTCCATGTTGAAAAGCTTCAGTGTAGCTGGTTGTATGGGATGGTACATCAGATGGGGTCCAAGGTCAAACAGTGAGGCCACATTAAACAATGAACTCTCTGTACTCTGCACTCTGGTCTAACACAGTGTGTGTGTGTGTGTGTTGTGTCCTTGGCTCAGAGCCTGAGGTCCTAGAGTTCAAGCCCCACTCTGGCAATTTTTCCATCTAGTTTTTTCCACCTGCCTCCCACCAGTCCACCCAGCTGTGATTGAGGACCTGGCATTTGCTGGGGTGCAAATTCAAGGCCTTTTCTCATGAAACAGCAATGGTCCAGGTGGTACTTCGGGTGCCCACACCACTTGCTGTGAGGAAAGGCCTGTCCTCCTGCAAGTTCCTAGCCCGGCTCCAGGAGCTTTGCTTGCACGGCTCACAGTGCCCGCTTAGTGCACAGGCATCCTGGCTCTGCCAGGTGCGCATGACCGCCTAGCGGCAGCCTGAGAATTTACATTTTTTTTGTATGTGTCCAGGCCCTATACTGTGTTTTGTTGGTGCCCCTGGAGTTGGTAAGACAAGTGTGGGTCGATCAGTAGCAGCTACTCTCGGACGAAAGTTTCACCGCATCTCTTTAGGTGGGATCAGTGACCAGGCAGAGGTCAGAGGTCACAGGCGTACATACATTGGAGCTATTCCAGGCAGAATTCTACAAGGACTTAAGACAGTAGGTGTGAACAACCCTGTGTTCCTCCTGGATGAAGTGGACAAACTGGTAAGGTGTGGCATTATGTAATGACAATGATAGTAATTTGTGCGTGTGTGCGTGCTATAGTATAGAGGTCTCCATGGAGATCCAGCTGCTGCTCTATTGGAAGTTTTAGATCCAGAACAGAACAATTCATTTGTGGACCAGTATCCTTTACCAACTAGATAGTGTCATCCTTTACCAACTAGATAGTGTCATCCTTTACCAACTAGATGGTGCCATCCTGTACCAACTAGATAGTGTCATCCTTTACCAACTAGATAGTGCTACGAGGAAAGCAACGATAAGTCAGAAGTTTGTGTATAAAGATGACTAGTATACTAATATTATTATTTATGAAATGTCTATTGCTGGGTTGCTAGGTTGGTGGGTTGCTAGGTTGGTGGGTTGCTAGGTTGGTGGGTTGCTGGGTTCTAGGTTGGTGGGTTGCTAGGTTGGTGGGTTGCTGTGTTGGTGGGTTGCTAGGTTGGTGGGTTGCTAGGTTGCTGGGTTGGTGGGTTGCTAGGTTGCTAGGTTGCTGGGTTGGTGGGTTGCTAGGTTGGTGGGTTGCTAGGTTGGTGGGTTGGTGGGTTGCTGGGTTGGTGGTGTGTTCTCTTGCTACAGAAAGTCCAGTGTTGGGTATACAGCTCCAGATGAATGTTTAAGGTATTCCTTAATTGCTGTTGTCATAGTTACCTCAATATCCCCTTTGACCTCTCTCAAGTCATGTTCATAGCAACTGCCAACAATAAGAGTGACATACCACGCCCTCTATTGGATCGTATGGAGGTGGGTGTGGTGTGATACTTGTAGGAAACCCTTTACCAGATGTGATGTTCAGGTTATTGAAGTACCAGGGTACACTGTTGAGGAGAAAGTGCAAATAGCTAGGAGACACTTGTTGCCAAGGCAACTGGAACAGCATGGTATAGCAGAGGGGAAACTGGACATTTCTGCGGAAGTTCTAAATGATATAGGTAAGGTGTGGCCAATGTTGTAGGTTGGGACTAATTGGCAAGTGAGTGAAGTGAGCGAGACACTGTCAGGGAACAGAATAAATAATCGGGGTTTGTTTATATATAATGTGTGGAAACTTTTTTCGTATGTATTTAGAGTGGCTTGTTTATACAGTAGACCCTCAGTTATCCGAACCCCGTTTATCCGAACTCTCGCTAATCTGAACACCATTTTTTGGAATTATAATGATATTCATTGGAATTTTGCTGTGCATTAAATAGATAAGAGATTAAGACCCCATTCAAAATGACTTATTTCGAATATCCGAACATTTCAAATATCCGAACAACCCTCGGTCCTGAGGTGTTCGGATAATTGAGGGTCTACTGTACTACACAGCCTATCACTAATCCGAATAATTAAGAAAAAATTACCAATTTAAAATGGTTTTTTAATTACTGTACACAATGGCTCACTCGCCATTTGTGCTGAAGCACATCACTAGTGGTATAGGATATGGGAAGTGGGTGTGGCTAATGTGTGATAGGTATAGTTAATGTGAGTTGACACGGCAGGGGTGGGCAATTGGTAGAATGTGGGTAATTGGTAGAATGTGGGCAATTGGTAGAATGTGGGTAATTGGTAGGGTTGTGGGTAATTGGTAGAATGTGGGTAATTGGTAGGGTTGTGGGCAATTGGTAGAATGTGGGTAATTGGTAGAATGTGGGTAATTGGTAGGGTTGTGGGTAATTGGTAGAATGTGGGTAATTGGTAGGGTTGTGGGTAATCGGCGAGCGAGCGTAGCGAGCGAGACACTTACAGGGGTAACACAATCGAAAATCGGGGATGTTTGTTTATTTATTTAGATATATGTTTGGACGTATGTATGTCATTTTGTACTTTGACCCTCCGTATTTTTGTGTTCGCTCCGCGTTCGACCCCGTCCCAAACTTCACTAAACAGAATCCTCTGGTGTAGCGACCATTACCCGTATCACCTTAGAAATTGAATTGTTTACCGCTTTGAATTGTATTGCGGGTGCTGGGAGCTCCATTTCTATTCGAGTTAGTGGCGGTGGTAAGTTAATACGCTATTTGTCACAGTTATAAGCACTACTCAACAGCATTTACTTGACAATTCATTGTCCACTCGAGTTAGTCGCTATTTGTCACAGTTATAAGCCCTACTCAACAGCATTTACTTGTAAATGCATTGTCCACTAGACGAACCACGAAGGTAAGTCTTGCGTAGGTATGTTCAGTTGTGTGAAAGTATTGTGTGTTACAACTATTAAGAATATCACAAAGAAAATTTTATATAACGTGACTTGATTTTGTTGCTTCTTTTTCAATTCAAACAGTTGAGAGGGGAGTGGTTACTATGGCATTGAATCCGCTTTACCGTATATGCGTAATTTAACAACTCAACTTTATTTTAGTAGTTTGAATAACAATAGTGTAGTTTAAGGCTCGCTCGCCATTTGTGCTCAAGCACACCACTAGTTGGTAGGGTTGTGGTAAAGTGACACGGCAGGGTGAAAGGTGTGGGCAATTGGTAGAATGTGGGCAATTGGTAGGGTTGTGGGTAATTGGTAGGGTTGTGGGCAATTGGTAGAATGTGGGTAATTGGTAGGGTTGTGGGTAATTGGTAGGGTTGTGGGCAATTGGTAGAATGTGGGTAATTGGTAGGGTTGTGGGTAATTGGTAGGGTTGTGGTAAAGTGTGATCAATGTTGTTGATTGTGTTATGTTTTAGTAAACAACTTTACAGCTGAGGCAGGTGTGAGACAATTAGAGAGAATGTTGGCCACGGTGTGCAGGTCTGTCACTGTCAAGGCAAGTGTATGCGTGCACTTCTGGAGGCGTGGCTACTTGTGATAATTATTACCAGCAATAGTATTGTAATTGTCATTGTTTCTGTAGCTGACGGAAGGTAAGGAAGTGTCTGTTCCTATTGCAATAGCTTCTGACCAATTGGAGGATGTTCTAGGAGTGAGTGGAGTGTATGTATATGTGTATGTATATGTGTGTTGTATTAGGCATGTACTTATGTATGTATGTGTTTATGTATGTATATTTGTGTGTGTATGTATATATGTATGTATATGTGTGTGTGTGTGTGTAGTGTTATGTATATGGTGTTCTCTATTTCATAGCCGCCCCCGTACAATCATGATGTGTGTACGTATCTATGTATGTATGTGTGTTCTCTATTTCATAGCCGCCCCCGTATAGTCATGATGTGTGTGAGCGCCTGGCTCGGCCAGGTGTCAGTGTAGGTCTGGCGTGGACTGGTATGGGTGGTGAGATCATGTTTGTGGAGACGACTAGGATGCAAGGCAGTGGAGAGCTGATCCTCACTGGGCAGTTGGGAGACGTCATGAAGGAGTCTGCACAGATAGCACTCAACTGGGTCCGATCTAGTTCTCACAAGGTAAGGATCATCATGATGCACCATGTCTGATTGTTACGATGTGTTGTGATACAGTATGGTTGGGGGTGTGGTCTTCTTGATAAGACTGACATCCACCTCCACTTCCCGGCCGGTGCAGTGGGTAAGGATGGTCCATCTGCGGGTTGTGCCATCGTGGTGGCGCTGGTGTCTCTATTCTCTGGTAGGTGTGTGAGATCAGATACTGCCATGACTGGAGAGATGACACTGCGTGGATTGGTGCTACCAGTAGGGGGTGTGGTTGAGAAGGTGTTAGCAGCTCATCGAGCTGGTATAGAGCACGTTATGTTGCCACGCAAAAACATCAAGGACCTGACAGACATCTCCGACACAGTTAAGGTGAGACACGCCCCTTTATAACCCCAATTTATTCGCTATACCTTCCTTTGTACATTATCTGGGTCGGTACATTTCCCCTGTAAGACTTGTTATAGCCACACCCATTTCTGGTGATGTAGCGTGTATAATGTTTAATCTAATTTTTCTTTAGCATCTCATAAAGTTTACACCGGTGGATTGTATAGAAGATGTCCTACATGAAGCATTTGATGGTGGCATCCCTTTCCAAGCAGCACACAGTAAACTGTGATGTCATCATTATCATCAACACTGTCCATTTATACAAACTAATGTCTCCTCTCCATAGCGGGAGGTTGGCAGGAGATTACAAGCCATTGCCACTTGTGGGGAAGTGAGTGATCACTTTACCTTCATTTCTTCAAACTGACTATTTGGAAAATTTGATTTATTACAAAAAAAAACGAAATGCTATTTGATTTTAAGATGACGTGCTACATGGCAATTCCATTGAAGGTGTGGCAATGGCATAGAAGGTGTGGCCAGGTTATGTGGCAATTTCATTGAAGGTGTGGCCAGGTTATGTGGCAATGGCATAGAATGTGTGGCCAGGTTATGTGGCAATGGCATAGAAGGTGTGGCCAGGTTGTGTGGCCAGGTTATGTGGCAATGGCATAGAAGGTGTGGCCAGGAGTATTAAAACACTTGTAGGAACAGAGAGGTGAGAAGATGGGCAGAGAAATGAGACTATTACCTGAAGTAGTCACTCTGACACATGGCAGTGCCTATAGCAACATGTAACACATGCAATAGTGACACATGTGTGGATCACATGTAACATGCAGTAGTGACACATGTGTGATCACGTAACAACACATGCAGTAGTGACACATGTGTGATCACATGCAACAACATGCAATAGTGACACATGTATGGATCACATGTAACAACACATGTAGTAGTGACACATGTGTGATCACATGTAACAACATGCAATAGTGACACATGTGTGATCACATGTAACAACACATGCAGTAGTGACACATGTGTGATCACATGTAACAACATGCAATAGTGACACATGTATGGATCACATGTAACAACACATGTAGTAGTGACACATGTGTAGTTACCTTCTTGACTTGTACGTATTGAACACAGTTGAGTCGAGACTGTACGTAGGGATCTCCACATAGAGCACACCTGCCTGCATGTTGACACATGTCTGCAATCTCAGAGTTCCAGGTCCTGAGTCTCTGCAGCCATCTCTCACTAATGCACACACATACACACACACACACGTGAATGGGCGCACACACAAACGTGTATGTGTCGTAAATATGTTATTCTTACTCGCATTGCAGTCTCTTGACTAATGCACGTGCTGCTAATTCCTATGGACAAATAAAACAAATTAAATCTGTGCAAGTCATTGATGTAAAGCACGTGATATTTTACTTTACTACCATTGTTGTTATTAAACCTCAAAATTTAGTCAATAATTAGTCATATTGTGATAACTTTTAGTTAGTCAATTTATTTAAAGTCTGATATCATTCACTCCTACTTCACACCACTAGTTATATCACTATCAGACCACTAGAGTATCACTATCAGACCACTAGCTGTATCACCTTCAGACCACTAGCTGTATCACTATCAGACCACTAGCTGTATCACCTTCAGACCACTAGCTGTATCACTATCAGACCACTAGAGTATCACTATCAGACCACTAGAGTATCACCTTCAGACCACTAGCTGTATCACTATCAGACCACTAGCTGTATCACCTTCAGACCACTAGAGTATCACCTTCAGACCACTAGAGTATCACCTTCAGACCACTAGATTATCACCTTCAGACCACTAGCTGTATCACTATCAGACCACTAGCTGTATCACCTTCAGACCACTAGAGTATCACCTTCAGACCACTAGCTGTATCACCTTCAGACCACTAGCTGTATCACTATCAGACCACTAGCTGTATCACTATCAGACCACTAGCTGTATCACCTTCAGACCACTAGCTGTATCACTATCAGACCACTAGCTGTATCACCTTCAGACCACTAGCTGTATCACCTTCAGACCACTAGCTGTATCACTTCAGACCACTAGAGTATCACCTTCAGACCACTAGCTGTATCACCTTCAGACCACTAGCTGTATCACCTTCAGACCACTAGCTGTATCACCTTCAGACCACTAGCTGTATCACCTTCAGACCACTAGCTGTATCACTATTCAGACCACTAGCTGTATCACCTTCAGACCACTAGCTGTATCACCTTCAGACCACTAGCTGTATCACCATCAGACCACTAGCTGTATCACCTTCAGACCACTAGCTGTATCACTATCAGACCACTAGCTGTATCACCTTCAGACCACTAGCTGTATCACCTTCAGACCACTAGCTGTATCACCTTCAGACCACTAGCTGTATCACTATCAGACCACTAGCTGTATCACTGTCAGACCACTAGCTGTATCAGACCACTAGCTGTATCACCTTCAGACCACTAGCTGTATCACCTTCAGACCACTAGCTGTATCACTTCAGACCACTAGCTGTATCACTTCAGACCACTAGAGTATCACCTTCAGACCACTAGCTGTATCACTATCAGACCACTAGCTGTATCACCTTCAGACCACTAGCTGTATCACCTTCAGACCACTAGCTGTATCACCTTCAGACCACTAGCTGTATCACTATTAGACCACTAGCTGTATCACCTTCAGACCACTAGCTGTATCACCTTTAGACCACTAGCTGTATCACCTTCAGACCACTAGCTGTATCACCTTCAGACCACTAGCTGTATCACTATCAGACCACTAGCTGTATCACCTTCAGACCACTAGCTGTATCACCTTCAGACCACTAGCTGTATCACCTTCAGACCACTAGCTGTATCACCTTCAGACCACTAGCTGTATCACTATCCGACCACTAGCTCACCTTCAGACCACTAGCTGTATCACCTTCAGACCACTAGCTGTATCACTATCAGACCACTAGCTGTATCACTATCAGACCACTAGAGTATCACTATCAGACCACTAGCTGTATCACTATCAGACCACTAGCTGTATCACTATCAGACCACTAAAGTATCACTATCAGACCACTAGAGTATCACCTTCAGTTGTAGCACTTCCAGTTGCTGTAGTGACGGAATGGGAATATGAGGTAGTAATGGATTGTCATCAAAATAGAATTCCTTCAACTTTCTATTCCCATTCATACATACTGGAAACATCTCCAGCAAGTTGCAAGAAACGTCAAGAACTGCCAAACACTGACAAGTACCTATACTCTAACACAACACACAAACACACAAACACACACTGACAAGTACCTATACTCTAACACAACACACAAACACACACTAACAAGTACCTATACTCTGACACAAACACACACAAACTCACACTGACAATACCTATACTCTAACACAACACACACTGACAAGTACCTATATACTCTAACACAACAACACACAAACTCACACTGACAATACCTATACTCTAACACAACACACAAACACACAAACACACACTGACAAGTACCTATACTCTAACACAACACACAAACACACACTAACAAGTACCTATACTCTGACACAAACACACACAAACTCACACTGACAATACCTATACTCTAACACAACACACACTGACAAGTACCTATATACTCTAACACAACAACACACAAACTCACACTGACAATACCTATACTCTAACACAACACACACTGACAAGTACCTATATACTCTAACACAACAACACACAAACTCACACTGACAATACCTATACTCTAACACACTAACACACAAACACACACTGACAATACCTATACTCTAACATAACAACACACAAACACACACTGACAATACCTATACTCTAACACACTAACACACAAACACACACTGACAATACCTATACTCTAACACACTAACACACAACACACTGACAATACCTATACTCTAACACACTAACACACAAACACACACTGACGGTACCTGTATCCTAATGTGCTTACTTCTGGTAACTTTGTGAGTTTGTTCTTGTGTAGCATCATCGTGGTGAGTTTGGAGCATCTGTGGATGGATTCTGGTACGCTACTGAGGAGATTGTTGTCCACGTGGAGTTGTCTGAGTTGTTGGAGACTGCCTATTGTGAGGGGCAGACGCTGTAACTGATTGTGGGACACACTCAACTGCTCCACAACTTTCAACTGGTCCACCTCATCAGGCAGGGAAGAGAGAGAGTTATAATTGAGATTTAACACCTTCAGGTGAACCAAGTTACCTGTCAAATGTCAGAGAATTCATGAACTGGTGGCCATGGCAACCCATGCGTGAATTTGTCTAAACTTACTGCAAATCTGAGGTGTGAGAGAAGAAAGTTTGTTTTTGAACAAGTGTAACTTAGTAAGTTGAGTGCAGGACACCAAATGTTTTAGACAGTCTTCATCTAACTCATTACCACCAGCATTGATGTAGGTCAACTGTAAACAACAACAACACCAGCATTGAAGTGGGTCAACTGTGAACAACAACAACACCAGCATTGAAGTGGGTCAACTGTAAACAACAACAACAAGAATAGATACTCTCTACATGCTAACAATCATCTCACTCAGTTTGTAGTGATGGTGGCTACCTGTACAGCTCCACAAGCTATTTAAATTTAACAATTTTGGGAAGTATTTAACAAACGATGTGATTGTCTTAAATAGGTATTAATTGTCACACATCCTGCAGTCTATATATTACACACAGTTGTCTGTTGTTTGATATTATTGGCAATTCCAGAAAAGTATGGACCTAAAGTTACTGCATGCAATACACAACTTGATCTGTTATCTCCTGCATACCAAATATCTCTAAACATCTCTACTGTACATTTAGCATTCACTGGCAGTATTAACTGAGTACTACATACTACATAGATTAGTAGTCAACATTAGTCACAAGATGGAAGTAAAAGTTAGATATTGTCATCACTTCAATTGTACAGAAACTGAAAATTTCAACAGACTGCATTGATGATAATTATTTGTAAAATGATAATAACCTAAGAAACCACATATGAGTAATAGATAACAAAAGAATATTAAATACTCCAGAATTGCCCCAGGTAGCTATTTACACATTCACAAAGCTACAAGTAATGATAGATGTTGTAATTACACTTGTATTTACAAGTAATATGCTCACAGAAGTGGTCATGTGGCACCTGTCTCACAGTAGGTGGATAGCTCCCTGCACTTACCGAGGTTAGTTTGGAGAGATGGTTTAAACTGTGGAGGCTGTTGTTTTTGAGGCTCAATGATGTGATAAAATGTAGTCTACCTAATGAATCTGGCAGCTTCCATAGAGCACTATTGTCTAAGCTCAGGGACTTCGACTTAGACTTCAATGTAGCTAAAACCCTTCTATCACTCTTCTCCATTATTACTAGTGCTTTTTGCAGCTACTTGTAACCTTGACGACACAGTAACTCCACCTACAGGTGTTTTCTTTGCGTAAACCCTTTACCTTTTATAATAGTCCAAATCATCGCTCTTGTTCCATTATTAACTGGTCGTCTTTTTCCCTTGAGCTTCGGCGTATGCTGTGGAGAGTCTGGCCGATGAATGTCCGCATTTAGAGGGTACGCCCTCTGCATTGCCATTGCCATTGCCCCCGGCAGTTGATACTCAACTGTTGCGTAGCGCCGAAAATGGTGGAAGAATTTGTGTTCATGCTATGTTTAATGAAGTGTTCACGCTGTCAAGGTCTGTCAGGGACTGTACTATTTGTTTCCTATTTACAGGTGACCTTATCCAGGACAAACTACTACCAGTTCTGTGGAAGGCTGGGATGGGAGGAGTCTGAATGGCACCTTGAATGAGGATGCCAATGGGACTTCAGAGAGTGAGGTCTTCCAGTTGCATGTTGGTGAAGGACTAGTGGTCACTTTCATCTTGGTGGCAGGCACTTGCTTCTCTGTGTTTGTAGTACTGAGTTCAGTGGTGCTCTATGACTGCATGTAAGCCCCACCAGCAGGTAGAAAACACACTAACAAATTATAGGCTTAGAGAAAGCATAGCGTCTGGGTGAACAGAGGTCATGGTTCACCTACGTTATGGGTAATATATTTCACGGGTTTAACGCAACACTACCAAATGTTTTCTAACGTTCTCTTGAGTGATACAGGTATGAACAGGTTTTCTCAATGAATTCTTAAGTTTCACACCTCTTGTTCTATAAATTGCATGCTGCTATTGTAGTTGCCTTGGGCACTGACTTCACTGTAATTGTATTCACTTTTATTGTTAATTGGTTTCCCCATAGAATCCAGTATCGCAGGAGGAAGATCAAGGCACTAGTAGACCAAGAGGAAGAAGAATTTCAAAACCTACAGTTGCTGCAGAAAATAAGAAGTAGTATAGTTAGGCTGAACGCAGTCGTGTGAGCCATTCATTGCTGGAGACATAGACAATGCAATATTAAACTGATGTATTTGTACTGCACTAAATTCTCTAATGGCTATAGTATTTGTGTTGTTAAACCATGGGATACATGTACTGGACAAACTTCTGGTTGCACAGAAAATAACTGACAGGATATATTGGACAGGCTCTCAGGAGAAATAGACTAGGCACAGTACAGTACTTCATAGGACATAACACAGCCAGTCCACACCCACTGGTAGTGATGACTAACGCTAGCTACAATATAAATATTTAGTGCTATTAGTAATGGATGAGTCAAATGGCTGAAGTTTGAACACAATGACTTTTCTGATGCTAACCTAAATTCTAGATGTAGGACATTTTTTGTGGCAAGACTACTAACCTTGTCGCAATTTGGACTCATCAGAGACAAGTGGGTATTATGAAAATTTTCTGGTTGAAGTCCTGTGTGTGTGTGCGTGATAAATTCACTCCACACTCCTACTGTAACACATAGCAAATTAACTACTGAAATAGCTACTAGCAATTATTTGATAAATAAAATCGACCAGTGATAAGAATTTGCTATGACATTATTAAAAAGGTGATCAGATGAGAAATAGTCAATAGATACAGTAGGACTAGTTCATCTTTGCTTTGTTAGAAGCACCAGACTTCACTATTCTATCAAATAGTGTGAGGTAGACCACACCCACAATTCTGAACACGCCCATCAATGATACCTACATAAAAACGATTTTCATGTACGAATAAAACCTTGTTTATGGAGACAGCCACGGCTAATCTGTCATCTACCTATTGTGACTGTGTAGATCTTGTGTTATAGTGTTTTTGTACTAGTATATGCATTCTTTGTGATGTATGTACCTGTGTGATAGTGTCCCATATAGACGATACTGGACTCATACCAGTACAGAGCTGTCCCATGACGAACCCGTCCAGTCCATGTGAGATATGGAAGCGCCCCTTCTCTACCCCGTTCCACACATCTCTAGCTATATCCTCCGCCTGAAACACAGCTCCATAGCGAGCCAGGGAACTCTGAATGACATCCCTTTCCTTAACCTCTCCCCTGAGTTGGGGCGTGTCCGTGTCAGGAGGGAAAGAGATGCTCACTCTCACACCATGAGGCTTCACCTCCATCTGCAGTGTCTCTGCCAATCCTCTGAGTGCAAACTTCGTGGTAGCATATGCTGTGTATCCATAGAGTCCTAGCTGACCTGCCATGGAGGACACAAACACAATGGCTCCACTCTGCCTAGCTGTCATGGACTCCAACACAACCTTAGTGACGTGAACACTACCCAACACATTCACACGCCACAGCTCCTGCACAACAGAATATGACTTGTGCTAATGAAGACTCCTTACCAAACACACCACATTGGCATGTAACCTCTTACCTGATATTTCTGTACAGGTGTGTTGCTCATGGGGGCAGTGTAAGTGATACCAGCACAGTTCACGAGTACATCAACCACACCCACTTCTTGAATATACTCTGTCAATTGCTCTACAATTGATGAGTCCGAAACATCAGCGGAAACCACACCCACTTTCTAATTTGAAAGATTTTTTTATAAACTACACTAGAACCAATGAAAGCATTCCTACAAACCTGGCGTCCATCTCCTGGGATGAGTTTGAGCAACTCATTTTTGGCATCCTCTAGTTTCTCCTACACAACATCAAGAAGTTAGCCACAACTTTGCACCATTTGCCCAGCATAATTATGTTGCTAAAGCTCCACAAACTCTCAGCACACGCCTGACCTTATTTCTAGCGACCAAGGTGACCAGTGAAGCACCTCTACTAATAGCAGAGGCTGCCAGACACTTGCCTATGCCGCTACTGCCTCCAGTCACCTGCACAACACAAAGGAATAAGTCGCCACAGCCCACAACTAGTCGTGCGCTATTTCTACCAGAATGTGCTTTCCCCGCAGAGAAAACTTCTTCCGACTGTGTAGAAGAAAAAGAAGTAACAGTACTAATAGGAAGCCAGAGCATAATGCAAGCCACAATGACATAATCCCTATCAAAACCAGCGACACTTCTTTCTGCAACTCTTAAAAAGTACAGCTAGGCGGGGTGAAGCTCGTAAACCACACCCATTTCAATTGTTCATATTTTTCCTTCAATTAGAATAACCATTTGTTGTTGTGTGGAATTTCCTGCTGTAAAAGGAATATCACACCGAGACACGTATTATTGAAAAAAACACTATCTGCTAGTTAGTTATTAGTGTTAGTGTCAGTTCCAATACTACCTCTTGTGACTGGCTTGCTTGGGCTGTGGTGACCGTGACGTGTGAGGTACAGAGGACGCCACTACTGCTGTTGGATTTATTCTCTGCATACTTACTGAAGAGTAAGGAAGATGTCTGGTGGTACTGCCATGGAGGTGAGCAGATTTAGACTGTTGTTCAAGCCGTAGCTCAGTAAGAATAGTAGGTAATGGAATGGAATTGAATTAGGTCACATGACATACTTGGTGGGAGATGCTCTATGTCCAGGAGGTGTTGCTGAAGGGAGGAAGGGGGTTGTAGCTATAATTGTGTGACCACACTCATTACTAGGTCTAGTCATTTCTAAGGAGGACGGGTCATTAGTATTCTTTATGTTGTGCCAGCTTCATCACATCAACAAGCTAATAGTCACGGCTTTAAAGTTGTAATCTTAGAAATCAGGAAATCATAACATTTTAATTAGGGAGCAGTAAGTCTCAGTCCAATGTTAAATGCATCGAGTTGTTGCTATTTCAGAGTACAGAGAAAGTGTTATCTGTATTATAATACGCTTGCCAGTCAGTAATTCATGAGCTGGGCTGGGCTGGGTTGGTAAGGCATGGTCAGTACGATGGTGACAGTAGTGTGTGTAGTTGTAAAGACATGGTCAAGAAAGGTGTGAGTGAGAAGAAAGCAGACTGATGTAACTAGACCACGAGGTAGAGGATAATATCAATGGGTAAAATATCTTATGCTATTTACTGCATTCCTAATTTGCAAAGTTAGTACTTTCTAGTTTTTTATATTGCAAATTAATTGTCAAATGTTGTATATTTATTTTTGATTTGATTTATGCCTTATTATTATTTTTCTGAAGAAGAAAAGAAATAAAGTAATTAATGTAATGTATGGTTGCAGGTTTACTTTAGGGATAAAGATTGCCTTCCATGGCATTGTGCTGTTGAGGGGTATTGCTGTTGAGGGGTATTGCTGGCCTTCCATGGCATTGTGCTGTTGAGGGGTATTGCTGTTGAGGGGTATTGCTGTTGAGGAGTAGACACTCCTACAGCTATGCATATGCCAGAATAAGTGTATAAGGCTATGGATGTGTTTGTATGTGTGTGTTTGAACAGCCTCACAGGTTATTGCTGTGTGTTGTGTGTGTGTGTGTGTGTGTAACAGAAAGCCATTGATTTGGTGAAGAAGGCGACTGATGCTGATAATGCAGAGAAGTATGATGAAGCTATGCACTTTTATGAACATGCTATTGACTACTTCCTACATGCACTGAAATGTAAGAGAGGAGGACATGATGGGAGGGGCAGGTGTGGAGGTGGACATTGGGTGGGAGGGGCAGGTGTTGGAGGGTGGGCATTGGGTGGAGGGGCAGGTGTGGAGGTGGAGGTGGACGGCTTGGGTGGGAGGCAGGTGGGGGTGGGACATTGAGGTGGGAGGGGGGTGTGGAGGGGGGGGATTGGGGGGGGGGCAAGTGCGGAGGACATTGGGGGAGGGGCAGGTGTGGAGGTGGACATTGGGTGGGTAGGCAGGTGTGGGGGTGGGCGTGGGTGGGGGGGCAGGTGTGGGGTGGACATGGTGGGGAGGGCAGGTGTGGAGGGTGGCCATTAGGGTGGGAGGGGCAAGTATGGAGGTGGACATTGGGTGGGAGGGGCAGGTGTGGAGGGTGGGCATTGGGTGGGAGGGACAGGTGTGGAGGTGGACATTGGGTGGGAGGGGCAAGTGTGGAGGTGGGCATTGGGTGGGAGTGGCAGGTGTGGAGATGGACATTGGGTGGGAATGAATACTTAGGTGGGAGGGGCCAGAATAGTGGTAGATGTATGGGTGGGAGGGGCTAGTGTGGAAATAGATTCGTGGATGGGAAGAGTTGGAGAGGGAATGTATATACATGAGTGGATGCTGAGTGGGAGGGGCCAGTGTTGGTATGTGGGTAGGATGAGCTAGGCAGGAGGGGTCGGGGGAGGAGGACGAATGGGTGGGTGGGGCCTGGAGTGGAGAACGGATCTGACATGGATCAATGATGTACGTGTGTGTGTGTGTGTGTGTGTGTTGTGTGTGTGTTCAGATGAAACCCATGGAGACAGAGCTAAGGAGAGCATCAGAGGAAAGTGTTCACGATATCTGGAGAGAGCAGAGCAACTCAAGAAACATCTTTCCAAGGGAAAGGGAAAAGTTCATTCATCAGGACCTACAGCCTCCAAGGAGAAAAAGAAGTGAGTTCACTAATTCAGACTGAAGTAGAAGTGCTTGACCTCTAACTGAAGTAGAAGTACTTGACCTCTAATTAAAGTAGAAGTACTTGACCTCTAGTAGTACTGACTGACGTAGGAGTAGCTGCATCCACTGGCACAGCTGGTGGTACTTGCCTTTCTGTTCCATTCATTCTAACCTACTAAATAGAAAATAGAACTCTTGAGATAATTTGCTTTTTGGTTAATTAATCCACTTGTAATTGGTGTAAGTGAACACGGCTTTAATTATATAGCCCCACCCACCCTCTAATGTAATTATATAGCCCCACCCACCCTCTAATGTAACGTTCCCCCTCCCCCCCAAGGGAAGAGTTAAAGGTTCAAAGGACTGCCATAGCTGTGGTGGACAATTACTGACTGTTTAGTAATTATATAATATCTGTTTGAGTTGTGTGTGTGTGTGTGTGTGTGTGTGTGTGTGTGTGTGTGTGTGTAAAGGTAATGGTGGTGGTGGTGGTGGAGGAGGAGGAGGTGGAGACTCTAGTGAAGAAGATGATCCGGAGAATGAGTCCAGGAAGAAAGCTATGGATAGTACGTGTTAGATTTCACACTTACTTGTTAGATTCATTGGTGACTAACTCTCACCAGGAATAGAATTAGGAATGGAATCAGGAGTAGAATAGAATCTGGAATGGAGGTCTTGAGAGTTTAGGGACCAGTTATCTATTGTGTGTGTGTGTGTGTGTGTGTGTGTGTGTGTGTGTGTGCAGCTGCTATTGTGGCAGACAAGCCTAATGTTCACTGGGATGATATAGCTGGTCTTACAGTGGCCAAGGAATCTCTGAAGGAAACTGTTATACTGCCAGTCAAGTTCCCACATCTATTCACTGGTGAGTACATGAGTACCTTCACTGGTAAGTACATGAGTATCTTCACTGGTGAGTACATGAGTATCTTCACTGGTGAGTACATGAGTATCTTCACTGGTGAGTACATGAGTATCTTCACTGGTGAGTACATGAGTATCTTCACTGGTGAGTACATGAGTACCTTCACTGGTAAGTACATGAGTATCTTCACTGGTGAGTACATGAGTATCTTCACTGGTGAGTACATGAGTATCTTCACTGGTGAGTACATGAGTATCTTCACTGGTGAGTACATGAGTATCTTCACTGGTGAGTACATGAGTTATACTTCACTGGCGTAAGGTACATGAGTATATTCACATGGGAGTACATGCAGTATCTTCAATGGTGGTACGATGGAGTTACCTTCCTGCCAGTGAGTACATGAGTACCTTCACTGGTGAGTACATGAGTATCTTCACTGGTAAGTACATGAGTATCTTCACTGGTGAGTACATGAGTATCTTCACTGGTGAGTACATGAGTATCTTCACTGATGAGTACATGAGTATCTTCACTGGTGAGTACATGAGTACTCGTCAAGTACATTTGCTTTATATAGACAGATATGTTTTAGCTGTCCAGCTACTACATATTGTCAGTGGGTACTCCTGGAAGGCTCCGCCCACTTGTATGGGTGTGTCTACAATTGTTAAATGAACCCATGAAGATGTGATTATGTAACATTTAATAGTTCCATGTTCTCCTTTACTTTGCTCATTTCATTGCTTCTTTACTTTCCTCTGTGTGTGTATGTGTGTGTGCGTGCATGTGTGTGTGTGTGTGTGTGTGTTCTCCAGGCAAGAGAAAGCCATGGAGAGGTATCTTGTTGTATGGGGTAAGTTATACTTGTTCTATAAGTGAGGGAGAGGAGTCTTGTCATTGCTGGGTGGGGTGTGTGTGGGTGGGGTGTGTCTATGTGGTACGTGTAATAGTTGGTGGTGAGGGAGGCAGTCTTAGGTGTAAGCCATGATGGATGGTTTCTCTATTACACGTGTGTTTCTGAGATAGCAGTACTAGACCCTAAAGACTTCTCATCCTCACATCTTCATCTGATCTATTTCCTCTTTCCAAAATTGTTGGGCGAAGTTTGTTGTTGTTGTTGTTGTTTCTATCAGTAAGAGTCCCAGAGTTTCTGATGGAGTGAGTATAAGTGTTGAAGTGTGAGTGTCGTGGCTTGTGTTTCTTTATCCCATGCACTTCACTATGTCCACCAGACCAGCTAACACCATCCTCACTGGAGTAGCTAACACCATCCTCACTGGAGTAGCTAACACCATCCTCACTGGAGTAGCTAGGAGGAACTGTATTCAACACATTGACATCCCATACCAATTCAAGTCACTGGGATACCTCACACACCACGATGCACACTTCTAGTGCACTCTAGTAATCTGTGTGTGTATGTGTGTTTGTTTTATAGCCTCCAGGCACTGGCAAGTCGTACTTAGCCAAGGCAGTAGCCACGGAAGCTGACTCTACTTTCTTCTCTATATCTTCCTCTGACCTGGTCAGCAAGTGGTTGGGAGAGAGTGAGCGTCTGGTGAAGACGCTGTTTGAATCTGCTCGCGCCAAGAAGCCCGCCATCATCTTCATTGACGAGGTGGACTCTCTGTGCAGTGCTCGCTCAGACTCTGAGAATGACGCCACTCGAAGGATCAAGACGGAGTTCCTGGTGCAGATGCAGGGAGTTGGGGTGGACAACGATGGCATCCTCGTGCTGGGGGCCACCAATATCCCCTGGGGACTCGACGCTGCCATCAGGAGGCGATTTGAGAAGCGTATTTATATCCCTTTACCAGAAATGGCAGCCAGAAAGAGGATGTTTGAAATTCACATAGGGAACACGCTCACCACTTTGGATCAAAATGATTACAATAGCTTGGGTAGAGATACGGACGGTTATTCAGGAGCTGATATTGGCATCGTTGTCAGGGAAGCACTAATGATGCCCATCCGCAAAGTGCAAAATGCGACTCACTTTAAAGTAGCTAGTGGTCCTGACCCGAGTGACCCCAGCAAGATGGCCAATGACCTTTACACTCCGTGTAGTCCCATGGATCACGACGCCACAGAAATGAACTGGATGGAAGTGCCGGGCAACAAGTTACTAGAGCCTCAAGTCACAGTGAAGGACTTCCTACGCTCGCTGCAGAACACGAGGCCAACAGTCAACGCAGCGGACTTGAAACAGTTTGAAGATTTCACTGCTGATTTTGGCCAGGAAGGATAATTCTGTACCACTAGTTAATCTTATTATTATTGTTACCGTCTTCTGCTTGTGCCAGCTTGCGTCTTTTCATTAACTAATAATATAATGAATGTTGTGTAGATCATTTTGTAGCTTGCCGCTATTTTTATTGAAAGTTTCAAACCGTACAGTGTGTAAGTGAAGAGGACTAGTAACTGCATGTGTAACTCTAGGCTATGAGTTACCCTTCCTCTAGTACTAGCTACAGCAGTGAAGACATCTAGTGTGCAACTCTAGGCTATGAGTTACCCTTCCTCTAGTACTAGCTGCAGTAGTGAAGACATCTAGTGTGCAACTCTAGGCTATGAGTTACCCTTCCTCTAGTACTAGCTGCAGTAGTGAAGACATCTAGTGTGCAACTCTAGGCTATGAGTTACCCTTCCTCTAGTACTAGCTGCAGTAGTGAAGACATCTAGTGTGCAACTCTAGGCTATGAGTTACCCTTCCTCTAGTACTAGCTGCAGTAGTGAAGATATCTAGTGTGCAACTCTAGGCTATGAGTTACCCTTCCTCTAGTACTAGCTACAGTAGTGAAGATATCTAGTGTGCAACTCTAGGCTATGAGTTACCCTTCCTCTAGTACTAGCTACAGTAGTGAAGATATCTAGTGTGTGTGTAATAAACCACTTATTACACTCATCAGAGTGATATGACTAGATGTTTCACTCTCAGGCTTTATTTTCACTCTCCTCTTGACTCGTGAAAATAAATTAGCCTGCTCATGAAATATTTCGCCATATCACTCTGACTGTGTACAGACTACAAGTTCTGAATTAGCTATTGAAAAAAGTTAAATTAAGAAGTAATTGCATGATCCTATCAAGAGAAGGTAAGGGATATCATGAGGAGGAGTGCTGTTGTTAGGTAAGGGATATCATGAGGAGGAGTGCTGTTGTTAGGTAAGGGATATCATGAGGAGGAGTGCTGTTGTTAGGTAAGGGATATCATGAGGAGGAGTGCTGTTGTTAGGTAAGGGATATCATGAGGAGGAGTGCTGTTGTTAGGTAAGGGATATCATGAGGAGGAGTGCTGTTGTTAGGTAAGGGATATCATGAGGAGGAGTGCTGTTGTTAGGTAAGGGATATCATGAGGAGGAGTGCTGTTGTTAGGTAAGGGATATCATGAGGAGGAGTGCTGTTGTTAGGTAAGGGATGAAACTGGACGAGACAGTAATTGCAGCACAAGTGTCACTCATTCCTTTGCTCTGCATGCATACTGACTGGCCTAAAACAACATAACATGAAGTCAAATACACATACTGTAGTTAGTTGCAGTGAATTACAGTAGTAATGCCAGACTTTAGGAGGTCCACACCACCTCTCAGTACTCCTTCAACCTACACACACACACACACACACACACACACACACACTGGTTATAAATAGTTAAACCATTGGGTATTGGTCAACTTCATTGCCACACCCACATTGTTTATTAGGACTTTAGGGTAAAGTAGTGAGCCACAGCCAAAAGTTGTTGATCTGAATAATGACTCCTAATTGTTCTTATTACTGCAATCATTTTCAGCTGAAATAATAGCAGGGTTGTTTTTTCCCCCAGCTTTAACAGCCAATACAACATACTTAATTGAACTTAATCAGAAGTTAGACTTCTTGCCAAAGTCCACCCTGTATCATAATTATTGTATCGTTATTTATCGTTATGAACGTGTGACTGTGTTCCTAATGAAGCCCAAAGGTGTGAACCCTCAGCACTACCATACACAAGCTAACTACTAAATCACTTCTCAATCAAGTTTTCATAAGAGAAGCTAAACATGCAAGTGACACTCACTGATAGTTTCTACACATCATTAGTTACCTTTGCATACTGCAAGAATCATTATCACACGTGATTACATGGTGATAGGGGGTGTTACCTACAAAAGCTAGTACCTATGCAACGAATAGCTCCACATTTTCTCAAAAATCAGGAATCAGTGCACTTACCTGGCCAGATATCTTCCCCAACTCTGAAACATCCTCAAACCTCTGATCCAAGAACTTCCACGTATTTACACGATCTAATGACTGGTCCTGAATCATAAACAACTCTATGACAACAACAACAACAACAACAACAACAACAACAATATATTGACATAATCCAAAGACAGTACTAGTAGACTATCATGTGACTGTGCACACAAACACACATACATACATACCAGTGGCCAGGTATATGGAGGAGAGCATGGCTCTCTTGCTGTACCAATTGATGTCAGTGGATCTGTCTCCTGCCCAGTACCACATCTCATCCACCATCACACCTGCACTGCGCAGTGACCACAGCACGTTGCTAGGTAACGCCTTCACTGCCATAGCCTGTACATTTACCATTAAATCATGTGACAGATATAGGTGGGATCATGTGATCTGAAGCTGAAGTCATATGACCAACCTGAGGCCAAGAGTCTATATACGGCTCCAACAGTCTCAGGCGATGCTCCACTGCTGAACGAAGTAATTTTGCTCCTCTAATAAACAGGAATTGCCACACCCACTGACACACCCATTTAAATGTTAACAACTTACTTTTGCTCTTGATCACTGAGCTCCTGGAGGAACTTTACCAGATTATCCTGGCAAACATCCTCAAAATATTGCACAAGATCACCTCCTCCATTAGGAAAGAGGGCGCGATCCAGATCTGCCACACCCACATTCAAAGCCCCCATCCTCAGGGCTTCTTCTGACCATCCATGTGCAGACACTTGATTCAGAGCTGCCTCTAGTATGGCTGTTCTCTCTTCCCCAGACTGACCCGCCCACTCCTCATTAGAAGACTCCGCCCACTCCATTTTAAAACCAGACTCATCCAGCACTTCTGAGAACACACGCACACATTCTATAATATCAGCAATACACCCTACACCCTATCAGCAGTACACCCTAACACCCCACCAGCAGTACACCCTAACACCCTCCAGCAGTACACCCTAACACTCTCCAGCAGTACATCCTAACACCGTACCAGCAGTACACCCTAACACCCTCCAGCAGTACACCCTAACACCCTACCAGCAGTACACCCTAACACCCTACCAGCAGTATACCCTAACACCCTCCAGCAGTACACCCTAACACCCTACCAGCAGTACACCCTAACACCGTACCAGCAGTACACCCTAACACCCTACCACCCTACCAGCAGTACACCCTAACACCGTACAGCAGTACACCCTAACACCCTACCACCCTACCAGCAGTACACCCTAACACCCTCCAGCAGTACAACCCTCCTAACACCTACCAGCAGTACACCCTAAAACCCCCTACCAGCAGTACACCCTAACACCGACCAGCAGTACACCCTAACACCCCCCTACAGCAGTACACCCTACACCCTAACAGCAGTACACCTAACAGTACAGTCACCCTCACACGCGCAGTACACCCCAAACACCCTCCAGCAGTACACCCTAACACCCTACCAGCAGTACACCCTAACACCCTCCAGTAGTACATCCTAACACCCTACCAGCAGTACACCCTAACACCCTACCAGCAGTACACCCTAACACCCTACCAGCAGTACACCCTAACACCCTCCAGCAGTACACCCTAACACTCTCCAGCAGTACATCCTAACACCGTACCAGCAGTACACCCTAACACCCTCCAGCAGTACACCCTAACACCCTACCAGCAGTACACCCTAACACCCTACCAGCAGTATACCCTAACACCCTCCAGCAGTACACCCTAACACCCTACCAGCAGTACACCCTAACACCGTACCAGCAGTACACCCTAACACCCTACCACCCTACCAGCAGTACACCCTAACAGCCCAGCAGTACACCCTAACACCCTATCAGCAGTACACCCTAACACCCTCCAGCAGTACACCCTAACACCCTACCAGCAGTAACCCTAACACCCTACCAGCAGTACACCCTAACACCGTACCAGCAGTACACCCTAACACCCTACCACCCTACCAGCAGTACACCCTAACACCGTACCAGCAGTACACCCTAACACCCTACCACCCTACCAGCAGTACACCCTAACACCCTCCAGCAGTACACCCTAACACCCTACCAGCAGTACATCCTAACACCCTACCAGCAGTACACCCTAACACCCTACCAGCAGTACACCCTAACACCCTACCACCCTACCAGCAGTACACCCTAACACCCTATCAGCAGTACACCCTAACACCCTACCAGCAGTATAGCCTCACATAGCCAGACCCTTTACCAATCACAATGCAGGAAATGGTCTGGACAACTGACATTGAGCAAGTTGTGCTGCTTCCCCTGGTAATAGGACTGGGTAGAACAATAGAGTACAGTAGAGGTGGTAATGCGTGGGTGGAGTGGTAACGAGTGGGTGGAGTGGTCTCGCCCAGGAAGTTAAAGTATGTGAGCATATTAAATTCCATTCACAAAGCAGGAGCAAAAAATGTTGCTAAAATATTAATTAGACCATACCAGCGGGAAGTTACCGCAATCTCCTCGACGCAAACACAACTTACTCTTATGTCAGTTGACCAGACCCTTTCCTGCATTGCGATTGGTAAAGGGTCTGGCTAGGCGAGACTACCAGCAGTACACCCGACACCCTACCTGCAGGTGATTCACCAGTGGATACATCACTGTCACTGGTGGTTGAAGGATCAATAGTGTCTTCATCTTTAAGGAGATAAATTGAGGCAGTATGAAATGAAGGAGGCAACCCAACAGCAAGCTGCTGCTGCTGCTGCTGCTTCTTGCCAGTGCATTTAGGGACTTGCCACAGAGAACTAAGTTTAGCCACAGGTTGTGGTACAGAACTTCTCCAAGCTAGTCTCAAAGGTAGAGACCACTGTCGCGATACCAGCCAACACCTATTCATAGCCATCTTTCAGCATACACACGCAAGCAAAACTAAAGCAGGTCAACTACTCAACACACACACGTACTGTACATAACCAGATGAAAGTACAGTAAGCGACCTTTGAACTTCGGAAAGTTTATCCATGTTTGCGGGTAATTGGAGGGAAGAGATAAGCTTTTGTGGGCATTCGTAAGGAAATAGGGAACTAAGAAAGTCGTGAAGAAAGACGTGAGTAACGGAGCCCTGGTACCGTCCGGGAAGATGGCGTCTAAGATAGCTGGGCTATACGACATGGAGAGGACGTTGGGTTCGGGCCATTTTGCCGTGGTCAAAAGCGCGCGGCACGTTTTCACTGGCCTTCAGGTGGCAATCAAAGTGATCGACAAGACCAAGTTGGACGAAGTGTCCCGCACTCACCTGTACCAGGAGGTGCGCTGTATGAAGCTAGTTACTCATCCTAGTATTATTCGTCTCTACGAGGTCATCGACACTCAAACTAAACTCTACTTGATCCAGGAACTCGGGGATGGGGGAGACTTGTACGATTTTATCATGAAGCACCCCAATGGAGTGGAAGAGAGTGTTGCCAGGCATATCTTCAAGCAAACTGTGTCTGCCATCAGATACTGTCACAAGCTCCATGTAGTGCACAGGGATCTGAAGCCTGAGAATCTGGTCATCTGCACTGGGTCAGAGGAAGACAACTCTCCCAGAGTCAAGTTAACTGACTTTGGTCTCTCACGGACATTCCTTCCTGGTGAACTGATTGAGTCTTCTTGTGGATCTCTGGAATATTCTGCACCCGAGATCTTACTGGGAGACTCGTATGACCCTCCTAAAATAGGTAAGGTGTGGGTGATTTAGGATATAGGTGGGTGTGGTTGACACCATGCAGGTGGTGCCAGGAAATGATGTTTAGCGTTAATGACACTTTGCATGAGAGAATAATGAAGTGTAGGAAGTGACACTCACTGTATCCTAGCTCTCTCACGCATGCACATAAACACAGATACAAAAAAATAAAATTCTCTTGCTGCCGCTAGGCGGTCATGCGCACCTGGCAGAGCCAGGATGCCTGTGCACTAAGCAGGCACTGTGAGCCGTGCAAGCAAAGCTCCTGGAGCCGGGCTAGGAACTCGCAGGAGAACAGACCTTCCTCACAGCAAGTGGTGTGGGCACCCGAAGTCCCACCTGGACCATTGCTGCTTCATGAGAAAAGGCCTTGAATTTGCACCCCAGCAAATGCCAGGTACCCAATCACAGCTGGGTGGACTGGTGGGGCTGGTGGGAGGCAGATGGAAATCAGATGGAAAAATTGCCTGAGTTGGGCTTGAACTCAGGACTGCGGCCCTGAGCCTAGGACACAACCACTACACCACACAACACACAGATACATACACACACACACACACACACACACACACACCTACTTATTTTGCATGTGTGCACACATTATGTGTTTGTTCAGGCCCCACGACTAGTGATCTGTTCAGTTTGCTGCAGGCAGCGGTGGGTTCGTATTTATTAGCGCCTAGCGATGTTTGTTAAGAGTAGGTTGCCTTTGTGGAAATTGAATGAGTTAATTATTGAAATTTTTCCCAGAATTTGGGATAAAATGAAACCAACTTCAACTGAAACACTTCAACTGAAACATGTTCTACTTTTCTCTGTTGTCTATATTTATCGGATAGAAAAACTGAGTATTACTGACTTTGGGTTTTGTTACAGTTTTCTTATGAATAGCTTCTGTTTGAGATATGATGAGTGAGGTGTGAGAGTGGCGTCTGATGAGTGAGGTGTGAGAGTGGCATCTGATGAGTGAGGTGTGAGAGTGGCATCTGATGAGTGAGGTGTGAGAGTGGCGTCTGATGAGTGAGGTGTGAGAGTGGCGTCTGATGAGTGAGGTGCGAGAGTGGCATCTGATGAGTGAGGTGTGAGAGTGGCATCTGATGAGTGAGGTGCGAGAGTGGCATCTGATGGGTGAGGTGTGAGAGTGGCGTCTGATGAGTGAGGTGCGAGAGTGGCATCTGATGAGTGAGGTGTGAGAGTGGCATCTGATGAGTGAGGTGCGAGAGTGGCATCTGATGAGTGAGGTGTGAGAGTGGCTCTGATGAGTGAGGTGTGGGAGAGTGGCGTCTGATGAGTGAGGTGTGAGAGTGGCGTGATGAGTGATGTGCGAGAGTGCATCTTGATGAGGTGCGAGAGTGGCATCTGATGAGTGAGAGGTGTGAGAGTGGCATCTGAGAGTGAGGTGCGAGAGTGGCATCTGATGAGTGAGGTGTGAGAGTGGCATCTGATGAGTGAGGTGCGAGAGTGGCATCTGATGAGTGAGGTGTGAGAGTGGCATCTGATGAGTGAGGTGTGAGAGTGGCATCTGATGAGTGAGGTGCGAGAGTGGCATCTGATGAGTGGGGTGTGAGAGTGGCGTCTGATGAGTGGGGTGTGAGAGTGGCTGATGAGTGAGGTGTGAGAGTGGCATCTGATGAGTGGGGTGTGAGAGTGGCATCTGATGAGTGAGGTGTGAGAGTGGCATCTGATGAGTGAGGTGCGAGAGTGGCATCTGATGAGTGAGGTGCTAGAGTGGCGTCTGATGAGTGAGGTGTGAGAGTGGCATCTGATGAGTGAGGTGCGAGAGTGGCATCTGATGAGTGAGGTGCGAGAGTGGCATCTGATGAGTGAGGTGCGAGAGTGGCATCTGATGAGTGAGGTGCGAGAGTGGCATCTGATGAGTGAGGTGTGAGAGTGGCGTCTGATGAGTGAGGTGCTAGAGTGGCATCTGATGAGTGAGGTGTGAGAGTGGCATCTGATGAGTGAGGTGTGGGAGTGGCATCTGATGAGTGAGGTGCGAGAGTGGCATCTGATGAGTGAGGTGCGAGAGTGGCATCTGATGAGTGAGGTGTGAGAGTGGCATCTGATGAGTGAGGTGTGAGAGTGGCATCTGATGAGTGAGGTGCGAGAGTGGCGTCTGATGAGTGAGGTGCGAGAGTGGCATCTGATGAAGCATGTACATTACTATGGATACAAGTGCATGCACTCTCCCAGAGCATTGGAGTGATTCAAGTATTAATGAGTGCACGAGTACATTTGAAGTACTTCCTCATTTAGTCACAGGCAGGTCGCGAAGGTAAAGGTCACCTTGTCGGCAGTCTCTCAAGTGGACATGAGACGTGTAATAGTTTTGGTTTTAGTGATTATTTTTTCAAGCTCCCTCTCTTCTGCTTGTCACATTGTGTAATGATGTGTGGTTGATAGCGCTAAGTTTAGCGAGCTAGTCACCACGGAAACAGGTATTTAGTTTCCATTGGAAGTTAAGTGTTCAGTTACAATAAACACAAACAAAGAATGTAAACTAACAAATAACACGAATAACAACAAACAAACAGTTGCACATGGCAATTTTAAGGGAACATTTACACGTTGGATCATGTGATCATATGCTGGATCATGTGAATATATGCTGGATCATGTGACCTTCACACTAGAACCTTAGGTTGACTAATGTCTCTGTGGTACACCTATGATGTGTATATATGTGTGTTTGTGTGCAGACGTGTGGAGTTTGGGTGTTATTCTGTTTATGCTCATCACTGGCCACTCCCCCTTTGCGTATGGAGGTGCTGGTGAAATATTGGCCCGTATCATGGACGGGAATTATCAATGTCCGACTCACGTCTCTCCTTTGTGTAAGAGGTCAGTTCTGTAGTCATGACGATGCCAGGGGGTGGGAGGGACTATCATATCCTGACGGGTACTTTATTTTCCACTCGATATCTTGTGTTGTAGTTTGATTGAAGTGATGCTTCGTGTGGACTCACAGCAGAGGGCGTCTCTAGATGAGGTGGCCTCCCACGAGTGGCTAGGGGGCGTGGCCACAGAGGAGACAGTGCTCCTCCCATCAGTTAGTAGTATTGATGAAATTCCATCTACTGAAATGGAGACTATTCTCACTCGCATGGAGCAGGGAGGCTATGGCAGCATCGAGACTATCATGAAGTAAGAACTTCTCTTCCTAGTGATTCCTTTCAGTGGCAATTCATTGGCGCTGTTAATAGATTTTCTAATTAAAAACCAGCTGCTTCCAGCCACCCTCCCATATCGATCCCTTGGGACTTCACTAAAAAAAATTATATGTTGTCTTAACTTCTAGTAGAAACTTGTCACCACTAATCACGTTCTAGTAGAAACTTGTCACCACTAATCACGTTCTAGTAGAAACTTGTCACCACTAATCACGTTCTAGTAGAAACTTGTCACCACTAATCACGTTCTAGTAGAAACTTGTCACCACTAACCACGTTCTAGTAGAAACTTGTCACCACTAATCACGTTCTAGTAGAAACTTGTCACCACTAACCACGTTCTAGTAGAAACTTGTCACCACTAACCACGTTCTAGTAGAAACTTGTCACCACTAATCACGTTCTAGTAGAAACTTGTCACCACTAATCACGTTCTAGTAGAAACTTGTCACCACTAATCACGTTCTAGTAGAAACTTATCACCACTAACCACGTTCTAGTAGAAACTTATCACCACTAATCACGTTCTAGTAGAAACTTATCACCACTAACCACGTTCTAGTAGAAACTTGTCACCACTAACCACGTTCTAGTAGAAACTTATCACCACTAACCACGTTCTAGTAGAAACTTATCACCACTAATCACGTTCTAGTAGAAACTTATCACCACTAATCACGTTCTAGTAGAAACTTATCACCACTAATCACGTTCTAGTAGAAACTTATCACCACTAATCACGTTCTAGTAGAAACTTGTCACCACTAATCACGTTCTAGTAGAAACTTATCACCACTAATCACGTTCTAGTAGAAACTTGTCACCACTAACCACGTTCTAGTAGAAACTTGTCACCACTAATCACGTTCTAGTAGAAACTTGTCACCACTAATCACGTTCTAGTAGAAACTTGTCACCACTAATCACGTTCTAGTAGAAACTTATCACCACTAACCACGTTCTAGTAGAAACTTATCACCACTAATCACGTTCTAGTAGAAACTTATCACCACTAACCACGTTCTAGTAGAAACTTGTCACCACTAACCACGTTCTAGTAGAAACTTATCACCACTAACCACGTTCTAGTAGAAACTTATCACCACTAATCACGTTCTAGTAGAAACTTATCACCACTAATCACGTTCTAGTAGAAACTTATCACCACTAATCACGTTCTAGTAGAAACTTATCACCACTAATCACGTTCTAGTAGAAACTTATCACCACTAATCACGTTCGTTAAAAAGATGTAATTTAAACAAAATGGTCCAGAAATTAATTTTCAGCAAAAAAAAACAAAAACAAAATTGTTTCTTTCCTACTAATGTGATTGTGACAATATATTTCTATCAATAGTAAAGACAGTTAACAAAGACCGGGAGTCATGGGAGGATGGAATGACCTGGTCAACACTCACAATATCATTTAGTACAAGCGTATACAAATTTGTTATTGTCATTGTTTGTTCATTATTTGCTGTCTGATATGTAATTTGTTTTTCGCTTATAGAGTCCTTCGTGACAAGCCGTACGGTAGCACGTCCGCTACCTTCTACCTGCTGGTGGAGGCAGAACGTCATCGCAAGTATTCCCGGCAACATGCGTCTCCGCCCACTCGACTACGGAAAATGTCAACTCCATTTTCTCCAGCAAGAATTCCTAACGGACCTCAGTACAACTTGTAAGTGACACCTTATCTGGCCACACCCACATCCAACTATATCCCTGCATGGCTACACCAGCATGATACCTATATCCAGCCACGCCCACACCAGCATGTACCTATATCCAGCCACGCCCACACCAGCATGTACCTATATCCAGCCACGCCCACACCAGCATGTACCTATATCCAGCCACGCCCACACCAGCATGTACTTATATCTAGCCATGCCCACATGTAATGACATTGGGCAAGCTAATATTTTTACCCTAATTAAAGCCCACCACAACACGTATCCTGAAGTGTAGCACGTGTGCTTTTTAAATAGTCACATGTATCATATAGAATGTTTTGTATTTTAGAGCCACGCCTCCTTCAATTCGATCCCATGGTTCAGCTGAAACAGGTGTCTTACAGCGGCATTATTCTCCTTTGCTGACCACACCCACTAACCACGCCCGCATGTCTTTGGAGGATAGTATTCGTGAAGAGACTGACGGTGATTACTCTGACCAAGCCACGCCTCCTAGGAAGGTTTTAAACAATGCTTTTACCACACCTCGCACGATGACCAAACAGTTGTCTGACAGTAGTTTGACCACACCTACTGCCACACCCACTGCACGTACAAACTTTCAAGCTCTCACACCAAACCGGAGCATATGTGGAGGTCAAAGGTCACACACTCCACGATCGGGATTTCCCCTCAACGTACAAACAGCGACGGATGAACAACAGAATCACTCCACCCCTTCCAACTCCGCCCCTTCTAACTCCACCTCCGCAGCTTCTTCTACTTCTGCTCTCTTCACTTCAACTAACAACAACACTCTGTTTGTCCCTGTAGCTTCTCCTGGTGGCAACCATGTCGAGTCCCCACCTTCTGATCGACAATCTCTTCCAAGATCACCAGATTCCAGCAGATTTCAGCCTCTTCAGCAGTCCTCCCCAGCCCCTCCTCTCACTCAGCATTCCTCTCCAGCCCCTCCTCTCGCTCAGCAATCCTCCCCAGCCCCTCCCACTCAGTATTCCTCTCCAGCCCCTCCCACCCAGCATTCCTCTCCAGCCCCTCCCACCCAGCATTCCTCTCCAGCCCCTCCCACCCTCCCTCTGCAGCCGTTGGTCCCACCTTCCTCCCTGGGTAGGATCAACCTAGAGAGCAGCAATCCTCACTACAGAGTACGCGCGCTGTCCATATTTGAAGAAGAAAGTGAAACTGAGAGTATCCCAGAACCCTCCCAGCAGTCCCGCCAACTGTCAACCAGCCCCTCCCACCACAGTCCTGTCAGGAACTCCGGCTCCCCGCACTTGAACAGTCCTCGATCTCGCTCGCGGAAGCTCAGTAATGCTAGGAGTTCCCCCAACCTTTTTGCGTCTGTTAGCAAGTCCGATATAAGTGAGGATGACGATGAAGAAGACGAAGATGATATTGTGGAGTTAATGACTACGTCCGGGCGCTTTCCTAACAAAAGCACTACCTTCCCGCGTACGTCCCCTTCCAATTCTCCCCTCCTCACCAGTCGCTGCTCCCCGACACATTACTTGACAGGAGGCAGTTCAGAAGAGGAGTCAGGCAATGTGTTTGAGACGGCCAGGAAGAACCGCAATAAAAGACATCCGTTCCGCAAACGAAGTATTCCTAAACTAGTGCGAGTTGACAGTATCAGCTCAGACGATGGGAAGAGCCCTAGAGACCAAGCTCCGCCTACTCGCAAGGGCCGACTCTTGAGATTACGTCAGTACAACAGTCTTCCGGCCACACCGGCAGAACACAGCGCGTCAGATAGTCTCACAGATATATTGGAGTCATTCCGTAGGAAGCAGACGGTGACCACGACTACCTCTAGCAATGTATCGGTGTCTGGTCGCACGGACAGCTCCGTCAGCGACAGTGGGAGCAGAGGTGCGACTGGAGACAGAGACATGGGAGAACTAGCCAGCTCCATCGTGGCCAAGTTTGAATTGAGCGATGAAGATGGTTTGCAAGGCAGTACAGAACTGGACCATTCCAGATTGCTAGTGTCTCAGGAACATCAGCCAGCAGAGAGCCGAGGTCCGGGACACAACACCTGCTCATCTCTGACCTCAATGGATGTTAGTGCTGGTCTGGTCCACACTCAAAGCCACGCCACCTTGAGGTCCATCTTCTGCAGCATCCTCTGATTACCCCCTGGCCTTATTTATATTATGGATCAACAACAACAACACATTATTTATTTATTGGTTTGTTTGTTTTTATTATTTTTGTATATCAGATTGAAAACAATAGCTGTTCAGGAATGCTTTATTTGTTGTTCATAGACGTGTAATAATAAACAAAAACAATTCACCTCCAAATTAGCAATGGTAGAGAGGAGGGCGGGTCTACATGCACGTCGGACAGCTCCTTCAACTGGTCACTGACTGGCCAAACAGGCTTGACGACTTCAACACAGAAATATTGTCATTTATATAGACGTTGGAAGCATGCCAAATAGCCTCCGCTTGCCACGCAGTCTAGACCGCCTCTGTCGACATAGTAACCAAACACAGAGCATGCCCACAACTCCCACTGCTATTATAAGATACTTAGGCGTGGTTTCAGTTGCCGGGGCGACATGTTCCACAAATAACCTGCCATGGGCCTTCAGGTTTCTGTTAGGAATGTCACTAGCACCTTCCAAGAAGGAGGAGGGGCCACGACGTGTGTGAGACAGAAACCTTGACGAGGAGTTGAATGGGCGTGGCACAACCCATTGATAATGGGGGCAGGAAGGGAGGGGTTTGTAGCGAACAGGATTGAGTGAGGCCAACACGTGCGAGTATTGCCACAGCTTGCTCTCTACATACAAACACACAAACATACATGCACACATAAATATACTAGCAGTGCACAAGATGACAAGCAAAACAGATAATTGCATGGAAAACAATATCACATGACATGAAAAACAAACAAACATATTCAAATAATATATTGAACTTAGTGCATCTGAGCAGGTTGCCCTAAATGAAGATGTAGTTTTGCTACTAATGACATGAGAACTGTACCAGTGAGCTGCTGAGGAGAGTCCCTAGGAGGTGGGCGTGGCTTAGATGCAGCCGTGAAGGGTGGAGATGAACCAGGCACAGTGGCATATTTCAAAATTGCATCCAACATCCAGAAACAATCTTAACACACACACTCATGAAAAACAAACAAACAAACAAACAAACAACAACACCTTTCTGCATGTGTGCTGTGTCCAGACAGTTCGAGTCTCCAAAGGCTACTATCCTTCCCCCACCCTTAGTGGGAGTCTGGTAAAAGGTCATCACCGGAACATCCTGCACTATCACACTAGTCCCAGTTAAAACTTCTTCACCTGTATCATCACAAACATACTGTGTATATTCAAACCACTCCCACATCAAAACTCCACCCACCTTGATTAGCCAAATCAGCTGTTATGATATGAGCTTCCTTAGGCCAACTCAGCAAACCTGCCCCTGAACTGACGCTAACTTGCCGGGATCCCAGGGGAAACTCCCCCTCTAGGACTTCGTTGCTAAAGGATATCCCCCATGGAGACAGAAGTTTGTTAAGAGATGGCAAATTAGCACCTCCAGTGTCCGGCATCCACAGCTGCCGTGTGTTCTCATCAAAAAACTTGATCTGTTTCATGACTTCTATATTGTACCAGTCTCCAAACACAACCTGCACGCACACACACACACACACACACACAAGTAAACGTCACATGCATGTAAGTACATGTCACACATGTGTATGTTACGCTAGCCCATCCCACAGATGTGACTAGATGTGACAGAACATGTCATCGGTGAGAGAACATGATGAAGACATGTCCCTTACATGTGAGCTCATGTAGAGATGAGACGTCTGCTTACTCATCTTCCCTGAACTAGGACATGTATCCTCACCCACACGCCACATCCTTCTACCAGCTGCCCCTCCCCCTTCTCTTGTGTCAACACTCCACTCACTAGCCACTCACCAAGGACAGTCCTTTCTCATTGACGTCTGCACGTAGTTTGTCAATCTCCTGTGGGAAGAACTCATCCTCCAAATCCACCATCAACACAGCTCCGTATTGTGAGGCATCGACACACGTCAGAGGACAGCCTAACACCTCCAAATAGTAGCCCGCGCTACGCAGGCTGGCATACATGTCCCTGAAGTTGGTGTGTATGTGGTCTCCGTTCCAATCCAGGGGATCCTGTTTCATTCTGAGGTTGTCCCGAGGAAAGTATCCGGCTGGGTAGCGAAGGCTGTGATACTGATCCCACAACAGGCGGCGTGAACGAGGGGGTGTGGTCACGAGGGGCACTTTCACTGGAATGGTGATCAAAGAGTGTTGCCACTCCCCTTTACCGACAGGAGACTAACACATAAACAAACACGCACTCGCAAATCATCCACACACACACACACACACACACACAACAATCATGCACTCAGTGACAGAATGAGTTCAGTTGCTAATAGTAATCATGTTAATACACATACATACAAACACACACACATACACTCACTGGATTGGGCGAAGAAACGACAACAGCGATGTGTCCCTCTGCCGTGCCCACATAGCTCCTCCCCTCTGAGGTGACCCCTAGTGACACAGCGAGATACCCGGACCATGGCCACAGCACTGCAGGATAAGATATTGCAACCTCCAGCAACTGGCCCTGTTGAGATGGGTAGGGATGCCAGGTGGGCTGGCAATACAAACACACAAACAAACTGACAGTATTGAGATGGGTAGCAGGGATTCATAAAATGTGTGTATATGTGTGCATATGTACGAGCACGTGTGAGGAATTACAAGATGGACCAGCCATTGATAAAAAGGCAGCACTGTTCCCTCCCTCTTTATTAAAAAACAACAAAAAAATTTACGTTTAACAAAAAATAAATTATAAATAACAAATGAACTCAGCAAAACAACATACCTGATGTAACCAACCCCACCCACTCACCCACTAACCAACCCCACCCACTCACCCACCCCACCCACTCAACCCACTCACCCACTCACCCACCAACCACACGTGTGTGTACGCTGTATTCTTACTTTTCCAGATATTTTCCCGGTCACACCCATTCCATTTATCACTGTTACCTAACAAAACAAAACAAAAAAAACAACAAAAAAAACAACATAAACATAATGTAACAACATGGCCTTAGAAATAGCAGTATAATTACATTGATAATGACAGGGGCTCCCCCATAGTACAGTGGCTGTGAACAGTATGGCCAGAAGTACGGACATTCAGTCAAGTCTATATAACTCGGACTGGCACTACACACACACACACACACACACACATACACACAATTATAATAAAAATCCTGACCCTGTATAAGAACTGAGTTGGAGTGACTCAACTAAAACATTCATGGAAAGTAAACTTTGTAGATAGTTGAAGAGTTCCAGCACAACTTGCTGACTCAGCACGCATACTCACACGCATACATACCTTGCATGGGGTCTGTAAGAGTTGAGTTCATGATAAGCCCTGAGCAGGTCCAGCTTCCCGTGTCCCTGCTCAAACAGGTTCACTCCTGGCAGTCTCTGAGCGGAGGCCATCAGTGCTTGCTTCAGACTGGCGGGATTCACGACGGACTTGTTCACTGCTCCTGCCAGCAGAGCTACTGCACCCGTTACCACGGGAGACGCCACACTAGTGCCACTCAGAGTCCGACACCCACCAGACAGAGCTGAACCTTGAACTCCAGAACCATATGTTACGATATCTGGCTTCACACGACCATAGCCTCCAGGCAACTCCTATTTAATACACACCAGAACACTTCATTACGCCATGCTAAAGGTCCACTAACCAACAGCTAATGATCAACTCCACTAGTAACCACACCCACAACTTACTAGACACACACTGATCCCAATGATGGCTACCACATCTATTTATAGCTAGCCACACCCATTAAATCTAGCGACAACTCCCTCACCCAAGTGGTCATCCCCCGTGAAGAAAACCGTGCTATCTCGTCTTCAAAATTGATCCCACCCACACCAATGACATCCATCATGTCGGCAGGATTGTTGAGAGTCCCGTACAATGGACCATCATTACCGATGGCTGATACCATGACAACATTGTTGGCTGTCAGCTCCCATACCTGAAAATGGGAGGGGCCAAGAAAACAGAGGCAATGAGAACACTGCGAGCCATCCCGCAGTTCTTATCAAAGAATTCTTCTGATTGGTCCCCTAGCCCTAGCCCTTGCGCGGCGCTATAATTGGTCACATGATTTGATTAACCAATGAAATGAGTTTTTTGATAAGAACTGCGGGACTGTAGAACACTGCAGCACAATCCTGACCTTCAGACCTCACACTGACCCTACACACTCCTGACCTTCAGACCCTACACACTCCTGACCTTCAGACCCTACATTGACCTCTGACCTCACACTGACCCTACACACTCTTGACCTTCAGACCCCACAAAGTCCCATACACACTGTTTGGTACAAGCACTTCTATAGATCAGGGAGTGTTTAAAAACTAAACAACTAAATTGGACAAAGGAAAAGATAGAAATGATATCTAATTGATGTGAAGTGCATGCATGACCTTTGACCCCCTTATTAGACCCTGACCTTGTCCACGAAAGGTTGGTCCAGAAAGTCTGGTCCTCCAATGCTGAGGTTGAGGACATCTATCTTCTTCAGAATGGCATAGTTGAAGGCATCCAGGAACCACGACGTGTACGACACCTGCATAACACACAAACATACCATACCCAATCATGGCATCCTGCCACACCCACTGAGAGTGCCCTGTCACACCCACTGAGAGTGCCACGCCCACAGAAAGGACCCCACCCCTCACTTGATGATTGGTGAAGACCCTGAAGATATAAAGGTCCGCGTCAGGTGCGAATCCAAGACAATCTCTAGAACTAGCGATGACTCCAGCCACGAAGGTGCCGTGACCCAACCCATCCTCCATGTCCTTCTCATCGGTCCAGTTGGTCCTGTCTCTGACATGCCTGAAGTGAGGATGACCCTTTACCAGACCCGTGTCAAACACGGCCACCTTCACACCTTTGCCCGTGTGTCCATTGCTCCAGAGCACGTCTGCATGTAGGGCAGAGGTCACCTGATGGGGAATAGCACGTAGCAACCGGCGGCCTGCATACCAGTGTCTCCCTGGCTACACGCAAACATAGACACAAACACACTGTCACCAACAATCTCTCTAACATGTGTACACACAAACTTACTGAGTCTTGCAGGGAAGTCTTGTGTAGTTGCGATCTAATGACATGCAATATACACACATACATGCACACATACATGCACACATACATGCACACACACAACAACATCAGAGTACTATTGACACATCCTGTAAGTGAGATACTTCCAATCATTCAACTACTGCTCGATGCACAAGTTATGAGTGAAAACTTCCCAGGTGATTGCCAGGCTATTGGAAATATAGTTTGAGTGGATTAGGGAGGGAGGGAGTGAGGGAGGAAGGGAGGGAGTGAGGGAGGGAGGGGGTCTTTGAACATATAAAGGGTGATGCTATTAACTTACAGGGAGGGAGAGAGGGAGGGATGAGGGGTGTCTGAAGGATTGAAGGTGGAGGTACTGATTTACAACTTGTCTCTAGTAACATGCACTCTGTCAGCCGTCTAATTACAACCTCACCAAAGTCTGAACTTAATCGCGTGCGCACACACACACACACACACACACTCATCTAACTCTAACTAAGTCACCTGGGTTTCCATGATGATAGCCATTCACAGTCTCGTCCACCAGAATCTTCATTGCTACCTACGAATAGAGCATGTATGTAACTGTCACACCCACAAACCACACCCCCATCCCCAAGTCTCACATGTGGCTAGTATCTTGGTCAGTTTCTTCTGAGGAGTGACTCTCTTGATAGCCGGGTGCCGAGACAACGACGACAAAGCCACACCCACTCCATCACTCTCCGTAATTCCGCGAACTTCATGTGGTTGGTTAAACCTGACCAAACTAAAGTCACTCGGGTAGTCTTGCACTGGATTGGGGCGGGGTATGATGGTCCACAGAGACGGAGGTAAGGCATGCAGAGCAGCCGCCAGGAACCCGTCTCTAGCTTGTGTCGTGTAATAACTCACAAACACAACGATATACTCTGACTCCACCACCGATGTCCGATACTCCACCCTGTTACCATAGTCACCAGTAACCACACCTCCCGGGAAAGAGTTGGACTCCCCTGCCACTACGGTAACATTCATAGAGCAACACTCTGATGGACCAGAAGCATAAGCTACCAACACTGGAAGCAGAAGGAGAAGGAACAGTCCTGCCACACCCATTATCTCACACCTTCTTCCTCAAACTTCCAGTTAACCTAAAACAGCCAATAACAAGGCATAAAGTGCATCCACCTACCTCTGAATAACTATGCCTAGCTCAGCAACCTTTTAGCTGACCAAACAACTCATAATCTAGCAATTACCTCAACAAGCAAAGAGTGATAACTTAAACCAATTACTTCTCTTACCTACAGCGGCCCTCTCTCTACACAGTCCTACTGCCCACTAATGGAGCCACAACTATACTCAGCAAACCCTCACTCACGAGACCAACATGTCTGCTAGTCACAACATCAAAAGGACAGAACAAGTGCACTCACCAAGTAGGCGTAACCTCTTAGATGACCTTTTTGTACCCAAATTGACGCCCGAGCCCAGGCTTGCGGGTGCTGAAGGACAATGACATTTAGCTCAGTACTTATATCTCTTTTTGCTGGGATCCTCCTTCTAATACAGCCTCTAGGAAGGGGACAGAGAGGCTCGTATAGAACTACGGTGCAGGCGACAGATAAGCTCCTGTTACCTGACTTACCCTATGGCTACGAGGATCTCGAACCTTTCTTAGACTCTGCCACCCTCCGAGTCCATCATGGCGGCCACCACTTGGCCTACACCACCAAAACAAATACTGCTCTAGAACAATGGCGTGCACAGGTACTCAAACCCTAAATGCACAGCACTGAGTCGGGGTGAGAGTTTAGCTGATTATGTATTTATTGTCCGCCTTCTCGTGGATGGGATGTCCACATTATGCCAGTAATTTACCTATTGTTGTTTGGCATTACTACAAGTTATGCCATAAATGATGCCTCCGTAAATAATGCAATAGTATAATATGAATCAATGAAATTTAGATGACTAGTGGGTAATAGTAGGTAAAAACTAAACAGAACATGTTATACCGATCTATTGTTGTATTGCAGTAGCAACTAGTGAGGCAGCCATAGTAACTGTTGCCTCACCAGTCTTCCTAACAAGCACATCTAAAATAGATATTTTGACTAGCTTATGCTAGAAAATGAACCCGGCCATTATGCTGAAATGTGCCCTATTCGTTGCCTGACCTGCTGTGTCAGCAATGATATTGTAATGTGAACTTCCCTACTTGCAGTCTACCACACCAGAGATGTGTAGGACTCCTCACACCAGAGATGTGTAGGACTCCCCACACCAGAGATGTGTAGGACTCCTCACACCAGAGATGTGTAGGACTCCTCACACCAGAGATGTGTAGGACTCCTCACACCAGAGATGTGTAGGACTCCTCACACCAGAGATGTGTAGGACTCCTCACACCAGAGATGTGTAGGACTCCTCACACCAGAGATGTGTAGGACTCCCCACACCAGAGATGTGTAGGACTCCCCACACCAGAGATGTGTAGGACTCCTCACACCAGAGATGTGTAGGACTCCTCACACCAGAGATGTGTAGGACTCCTCACACCAGAGATGTGTAGGACTCCTCACACCAGAGATGTGTAGGACTCCTCACACCAGAGATGTGTAGGACTCCCCACACCAGAGATGTGTAGGACTCCTCACACCAGAGATGTGTAGGACTCCTCACACCAGAGATGTGCAGGACTCCTCACACCAGAGATGTGCAGGACTCCTCACACCAGAGATGTGCAGGACTCCTCACACCAGAGATGTGCAGGACTCCTCACACCAGAGATGTGTAGGACTCCTCACACCAGAGATGTGTAGGATTCCTCACACCAGAGATGTGTAGGACTCCCCACACCAGAGATGTGTAGGACTCCTCACACCAGAGATGTGTAGGACTCCTCACACCAGAGATGTGCAGGACTCCTCACACCAGAGATGTGCAGGACTCCTCACACCAGAGATGTGCAGGACTCCTCACACCAGAGATGTGCAGGACTCCTCACACCAGAGATGTGTAGGACTCCTCACACCAGAGATGTGTAGGATTATCAATGACAATAATTGTGTTGTTCGTTAGAGTCCTGACAAGGAGGGGCTGGCCCACAAGTCAATGGTTGAAATATTGCAACAGTTAGATAAAGTCCCGGGAAAGTGGCGGACTAGCATTCGCAATAATGGTGGGGGCTATTTGAACCACATTTTCTACTGGGAAGGCATGTGCCACGCCCCCTCTCGGTTACAGCCAGAGGGAGACTTGGCACACGAGATAGTCAATAGTTTTGGCAGTTATGAGCAGTTTAAGAATAACTTCAATGCAGCAGGAGGTGCTCTGTTTGGATCAGGATATGTCTGGCTGTGCTTCAACTCAACTGGACCTCTTCAGATTGTCTCTACTACCAACCAGGATTGCCCTTTGACCTCCAACCTTTATCCTCTGCTAGTATTGGACGTGTGGGAGCATGCTTATTACTTGAAGCACCAGAACAGACGTGGTGGTTACATAGCAGACTGGTGGGGCGTGGTCTGCTGGGAGGCTGTCCACGATATACTCCAGTTCTGGAAGGATTATTTGGTTGTTCGTGACAACCGTGATGAACTATGAGGTTTTGTATCACATGTTGAGAACTTTTCATCAATTCCATTTTCATTATTGACCCACTGAGGTCCACACATTGTCTTCATAATACAATTATTGGACAAAAATTAATAAATTCAATATTTAAATTTTGTTACAACAAATGACAAGATGACTTGAACTGGAGATTTATGTGACTTCTGATAATGAGTAGGTGTGTGGCTCCACCCTCTGTGGGAGGGCGTGTCACCTGTCCATCATTGAGGCTGCTATAACTGCTTTATACGTGGCATCTTCATTACAGTCATAATCCTGTAAGATACATAACATGGTAAAGGGTCAAACAATGACTTGCTCCATTGAGAGATGGACTATAGCACCAATAAGCAAGCAAAAAAATAAATATGTATTCACTGCTTGCTTTTATAAGGTTAAATGTAATATCATAGCTACATATACTTACCAGTGTTGAACAAAATAACGGTGTTGAGCAAAATAACGAGGAGCCTTAACGACTTAATTCTGAATTATTATAACTAAACTAAAACTGAAACTTTCATCTGTAGATTTAAATAACCAGAACTAAAAGTAATCACTCAATTCTGAGGGTTGCCATGGCTTACCTATAATTCTGAGGGTTGCCATGGCTTACCTATAATTTTGAAGGTTGCCATGGCTTACCTGTTATTACTATTTCTAACAGTGTAAAAAAAGCAAATAATGACAGAATGTTGTAGTTTTGAGGGAGGAAATGTTACACAATAATAGTTACTGGAGCCAGGTTAGTGGAGTTAAGTTAGTGGAGTTAGGTTAGTGGAGCCAGGTTAGTGGAGCCAGGTTAGTGGAGTTAGGTTAGTGGAGTTAAGTTAGTGGAGCCAGGTTAGTGGAGCCAGGTAGTGGAGTTAGGTTAGTGGAGTTAGGTTAGTGGAGCCAGGTTAGTGGAGTTAAGTTAGTGGAACCAGGTTAGTGGAGCCAGGTTAGTGGAGTTAGGTTAGTGGAGCCAGGTTAGTGGAGTTAGGTTAGTGGAGTTAGGTTAGTGGAGCTAGGTTAGTGGAGTTAGGTTAGTGGAGCCAGGTTAGTGGAGCCAGGTTAGTGGAGCCAGGTTAGTGGAGCCAGGTTAGTGGAGTTAGGTTAGTGGAGCCAGGTTAGTGGAGTTAGGTTAGTGGAGCCAGGTTAGTGGAGCCAGGTTAGTGGAGCCAGGT